>UMBM01032884.1_pt1 | contig 43541 bp, 40 predicted proteins | sample 1963971 | NCBI WGS metagenome assembly UMBM01 (sample SAMEA4835942, study PRJEB28245) | human gut metagenome | biome: gut microbiome; material: fecal sample | place: Denmark | collected 2008 | reverse complement strand
TTTTCTTCCTGATTTTCAATGGTTTGTGCGGTATTGCCTTAATATACTTTGTATAAAATGCCAAAAGATAAGGTCAAGGCAAAAAAGCCTTGACTTTATCGCTTTAATGTGCTACAATAGAATGGAGGAATAGAAATGCCAAATGATAAGCTTAGCGAAGCGCAGGCAATATATGTTTCCGAAATACGAAAAGTGCAGGCATCAGCCGATACATGGAGAGATTTTCTTGACTTTTCGGCGAAAGTAATGGTTAATAAAAATCAAAGCGAATTTGAATTTTCGTCTAAGTTGATTATACACGCCCGTAATTCAAAGGCTACAGATTGCAGACAATTCGGCGAGTGGAAAACAAATGACGGAAATCACGTTAATCGCTATGAAAAAGGAATACCTGTGCTTTCACGAGATAAAAGCGGAAAGCAATCTGTAACATACCTCTTTGATACAAGTCAGACTGCTTTCCCCAAAGAGCCTGAACGTGTTGCAATACCTGACGCACATAAGGACAATTTTAAATCCGAACTTAACTCCGTGATTGACAGATTATCCGATAACGTTTCATTTTCCGATGAGCAGAAAAGACTTTTCAGGGAGACTGCCGAATACAAATTTTGCAAACAGTATCAACTTGACATTTCCGAGAATACAGAAAGATTTTCGGGCATAGAAAACCTTTCTGTAAGAGAAATCGCCAATATTGGAATCGTGCTTAACAGGTGCGGTCAGGAATTATCAGCTATAATTGAAAGGAATGATCTGAATGAACAGGAACAAAGTGGTAACAGTAAATCAAGAGAAGATTGGGCAGAACTTTACGGACGAGAACGGCGTGGAGTGGATCTGGGTAGCGGATTATCGGGAACACGCAATGAAGTACGAGTACGACGAGGAACTGAACGAGTGGAGCAAACTCAACGAGGAGAATCTGACATACGAACCGCTGATAGAGATACACGAACCGAGACCGACAGCCGAGATGGGCAAGTACGGCATTCTGAGATTGAAGTTCATATGGCAGACACCGTGTCTGATAGAAGCGATAATGCTGAACGGGGATATAACGCAACACTGCGAGGAAATGAACGAGAAAGTCTTGGAGCTGATGGAGAATATCATAGAGAAGAAGAAACAGTCGGACGAGTACAAGGCGGCACTTCTCTCGGGCAAATATCTTCAGATACTCCAGTTGTCGGAGAGATACAGGAAAGAAGCGGAGGAAGAGATACTTCCGGTAACAGTTTACGCAATATAAAAGATGAAGCGGCAGAGCCTGAAAAGGTTTCTGCCGTTTCTGATTTATCGGCTGATATTCCCGATGAGCAGCCAAAGGAACATTCTGACGGCTTTGAAAATTCCAAACGCTCCAAAAACGGAGATATCATTCTCGGCAATACTACATTCAGATATATTCCCGAAAAGACCTACACCAAAATCAGCAAGGATATAGCTGCCGAAGTCGCAGATCAGCTTGAAAAGCAAGGTGTGAAGTTTTCGGGCGTTATAAAGGGAGATACGGCAACAATTACCGTAAGCAAGCCGCAAAAAGAAGCTCTTGACAGTATTATTGCAAGTGTTTCCTCTCCCGACAATGATGTTACACTCTCTCAAAGCGAATTTATAGAAATCGCTTCAAATATTTTATCTGAAGATAATAAGATTTTCAATGCTCACAGAAACTCCGATGAACAGAATTACCGCCTTGAAGTCAACAGCGGTATAGACAGGATTTGGGCAGAGGCTATTTCAAATAGCCGTGACATTGGATATTCCGTCTCTGAAATGTCACAGCTTTGGGAAAGCTTTCAGAATGACAGCAGCATAAAAGAACATATTCAGGCTGTCGTAGCCGAAAATGTGGATATAACTCTCACAGAAAGAGAACAGCAGATTGAAAAAACACGTCAGTTTGCCAAGGAACAGGGACTTCCCTTTTCGGAGAACTACAGCAAGGGCGCAGATGAGGAATTTAATCCTTATGTCGCTGACGGCAGTATGTCTCCCGAAGATTATGAAAAAATGCACGAGCTGATAAACGCTGATAAATCAAGACCTACTGTTGATGATCTGTCTGTGGGAGATGTTATTCTTTATGACGGCAAACGCAGAGAAGTTGAGCAGATAGATGAAAAGCGTATCAGTTTAAAGGACTTGGACGCTCCCGATTACGGGGGAATTCTGCTCGGCACAAGTGATGTATATGCGTATGACGGTTGGCGTGAAGAAATGAACGAAAAAGGCTTTGAAATAATTTCAAAGGCTGAACCTGAAATTGTTTTGAATGTCGGAGATGTTATAAAAATCGCTCCCGACAGGGAAAATCCCGAACTTTCAGAAAGATACGGCGTTGTTGAACTAAGCTCAGAGTATCGTTTGGAAGTTGGCACATATGACCTGAATGATACTGCTTTTTGCATGAAAAACGGTGCAATTAGCTGTAATAAGAATATATTCGCCAAGGAATATGACTTTGAATATATAGGCAACGTTGAAGAACTGCGCAATGCTGACCATGAACAAAACAAAGCAATATATGAAGCTTTGGAGAATCATGATATAATTCACCTCACGATTGCGGACGAAACAGCAGAAACTTTTATAGCTCAGAATGTTCAGAACAGTAAAATCAGAGACCTCCGTATCGAGTACAATGAATTCGATGATGAAAAAAACGATTATGATAAAGGATTTGTACTGAAAGGTGATACTGAAAAAATCAAAGATTGCATTCTTGTTTCATACGGTGAGATCTCGCCTGAAAGTATGTATCTTTCCATTAAAAATGATAAGTTCAATGTCTCGGAAATTGAGACGAATGAACCCGAAAAGACGTTTGAGCATGAAAATAAGACCACTATCAGCACAGAGATTGTTGATGAAGAAAAAAATATGTCACGTCAGATGTCCTTATTCGATGATATTTCGGATATTGAGGATTTCCCCGATTTCATTGAGGAAGAAAGCATTGTATCAAACATTCCCGAACCATCTGTAATTACTGATTTCAGGGCAAAGACTGAGGAAAACTTCAAGTTCTACAACTTCAAACCCATTGAAATTGAAAATATGGTCAAAGACTTTGTACAGAAAATCTTTGAGGAGAATGGAATAAATGCTGATATTCACGGCACAGCCGTTACAGGTTCACGCTCCCGTGGACTTGAAAATGCGGATTCTGACATTGATGTGGTTATTGAGGTGGATTCCGATCTAAAGGAAGATGCGCTTTTCAATATCATTCATGATGAAGAATTCAAACTTTCGGGCTGCACGATTGATATAAATCCGATCAAAGCTGACGAAACAGGCACACTTGAAACTTATTTGCCAACAGCGGAAGCCTATCTTACAGAAAAAGCACAGAACAATAAGCATACTGATCTTGATGTTGCCAAGCAGCTTATTACGGACTATCTTGACAGTGAATTTGGTGAACCGTCTGACTTTTCTGATATTTCAAAGATTTCTCTTGCTTATACTACTGATGAAGAGCATGATCTCCCGATACAGGTTTATGCGGATTTGGAACAGTTCAGGCTCATTTATGAGTATGACGGCAACGTTGTTCGTAATGAGCAGTATAACTCCCTTGCGGAAATGAACAAAAACGCTCTGTCGGTACTTGATTTCAGTGACCTTGTATCACTTTCCGATGATGAGATTTTATCGGTCATTCAAGCAAAGTCTGATGAACCGCTTCACTCCGAATCTGAAATAAATGCACCTGAAAAGCCACAGAAATTCACCATAACCGACTATAATCTCGGCGAGGGCGGCGCAAAAACCAAGTTCAAAAACAATTTGCTTGCAATTCAGACCTTAAAGCAGATTGAAAGCGAGGACAGACGTGCAACTCCGGAGGAACAGGAAATCATGTCAAAATACGTTGGTTGGGGCGGCTTGCAGGAAGCCTTTGACGAACGTGAAGCTTCGTGGAGAAAAGAGTTCAATGAGCTTAAATCACTCCTTACGGAAGAAGAATATGAAGCTGCCCGTTCAACCGTAAACGATGCTTTTTATACCTCGCCGATCATTACACAGGCAATTTATGAGGGACTTTCAAATATAGGATTTAAAGGCGGAGAAATCCTTGAACCGTCAATGGGTGTGGGTAATTTCTTCGGAACTATGCCCGATAAAATGCGTGAAAACAGCAATCTCGCAGGAATTGAAATAGACAGCATATCAGGACGTATTGCCCAAAAGCTTTATCCTGAAGCTGACATTGCTATAAATGGCTTTGAGAAAATAAAACTTGCCAAAGGCTCGTTTGACTTGGCTGTCGGCAATGTTCCGTTTGGAAATCACGGTGTAAATGACAAGACCAAAGCCTACAGCGGTATGCTGATACATGACTATTTTTTTGCAAAGTCTCTTGACAGCGTTCGTTCGGGCGGTGTGGTTGCGTTTATCACGTCAACGGGAACGCTCGACAAGGAAGATATAAAAGTCCGTCAAATGCTTGCACAGAAAGCCGAGCTTATGGGCGCAGTACGCTTGCCCAATAATGCTTTTCAGAAGAATGCAGGAACTCAGACATCAACGGATATTATCTTCCTGAAAAAGCGTGAAAAGCCGCTTAATATAAGCGATATGCCTATGGACAAATCCTGCGATTGGGTTCATACAAAGGAAAATGCTGACGGTTTAAAAATCAATAGCTATTTTGCGGATAATCCTGACATGGTTTTGGGAAATCTCTCCGACAATGGAAGATTCGGCAGCATTGTATGTACTCCTATTCAGGGTGCAGACCTTAAAGAACAGCTTCACAATGCTATGAAGCACATCAAGGGCGAATATGTTCCCCTTGAATTTCAGCAGGAGCTTGATGAAAAGCAAACGGATCTATATCTTACCGCAACTCCTGACATTGAAAATCTGACCTATACAGTAGTTGATGATAAGCTGTATTACCGTGTGGACGATAATCTGATACCGCTGAAAGAGAGTGAACAGCACGGAGTAGTTGCTGAACGCCGCAAAGCTATGTGCGGTATGGGCAAAACCGTCCGTGAGCTGCTACAGGCACAGGTTGAGGACAGACCGGACAGTGAAATAAAATCTCTGCAAGCTGAGCTGACATTGAAATATGATAAGTTTGTAAAGAAATTCGGTCGAATAAATCCGATAGAAACTCCCAATTCCAAAAATGCGAGCGGAATTTCAAGGAAAGCTCAGAACAGCAATGCTTTCAAAAATGATGTAAGACTTCCTCTTTTACAGTCCCTCGAAAAATTGAAAGACGGACAATTTATAGGAAAAACCGAAATATTCACCGAAAGAACCATTCGTCCCCACAAAGTTGCGGAACACGTTGAAACGTCCCATGAAGCATTGATATTATCCATGTCCGAAAAGGGCAGGATTGATTTTGACTATATGGAGCAGCTCACAGGCTTTGAGCGAAACAAGATAGTTGATGATCTGCACGGCGATATTTTCCCCGTTCCCGAACTTTCCACGGAAAACAATACCGTTTATCAGACCAGTGATGAATATCTGTCAGGCAATATTTATAAGAAAATTGCTCAGGCAGAAGCTAAAATATCCGAAAATCCCGAATATGCGGATAACATTGCGGCTCTTACGGAAGTTATACCAAAACCGCTGAAAGCAACGGAAATAGATATGCAGCTTGGAATGACATGGATTGATACAAAAGTCATTCAGCAATTCATGTATGAGCTTTTTGAAACACCTACTCGCTTTAAAGAATATGACAGCAATGTTGCACAGGAAAATCCAAATGCAATCACAGTCAATTATTCGGGTTCGGGAAAAGGCTCATGGAAAATAAAGAATGCCCGTCTTGACAACTCCTTGAAATCGACTAAGAATTTCGGCACAAAGGATTATAACGCATATGAGCTGCTTGAAAAAATCCTCAATGCTAAATCGGTAGCCGTTACAGAAACAGTCAGCGATCCGGTTACAGGCAGCAAAAAGACCATGATTCTTGAAAAGGAAACAAAGGCTGCGGAAGATAAGGTAAAGCAAATCAATGCGGCATTCAAAAAGTGGATTTTTGCAGACCCCGAAAGACGTAATGAACTTGTAAAAACTTATAATGAAAAGTTCAACGGCATTCGTCCCCGTGAATATGACGGAAGTTACCTCAATTTCTTTGGGTCAAATCCCGAAATCACCTTAAAACCACATCAGAAAAATGCCGTAGCACACGCACTTTTCGGAGGAAATACACTGTTTGCACATCAGGTTGGTGCCGGAAAAACATTTGAAATGATCGCTACGGCAATGGAGGGAAAACGTCTCGGACTGCACAATAAGTCTATGTTTGTCGTACCAAATCATCTGACGGAACAGATAGGTTCTGACTTCATGAAGCTTTACCCCAATGCAAATATTCTTGTGGCAAAGGCAGACGATTTTTCGCCACAGAAGCGCAGACAAATGTGCGCAAGAATAGCTACGGGCAATTTCGATGCTGTAATTATCGGTCATTCTCAGCTTATAAAAATACCGCTTTCATCGAAACGTGAAGAAGAATTTATCCGTAATCAGATAAATGAAGTAATGGCAGCTCTTGACGCAGCCAATGAGACAGACAGCAAAAGTTATACCGTAAAACAGCTTGAAGCGATAAAAGCCAAACTCCGAGACCGACTTGAAAAACTCACTAACGGTACAGTTAAGGATAATGCAGTAACCTTTGAGGAACTTGGAGTAGATAAGCTTTTTGTTGATGAAGCTCATGAGTTTAAAAATCTTTATGTTTCCACAAAAATGGAGAATGTATCAGGTCTTTCAACCAATGCCGATGTTCAGAAAACTCAGGATCTGTACATGAAATGTCAGTACCTTGATGAAAAAACGAACAGCAAGGGAGTGGTTTTCAGTACAGGAACGCCCGTGACGAATGCCCTCTCCGAAATGTACACCACTATGAAGTATTTGCAGTCCGATTTGCTGAAAGAAACAGGACTGAACAGCTTTGACGCATGGGCAGGAAATTTCACAAGAAAATCTACAGAAGCTGAAATATCACCAAGCGGAAGCGACTGGAGAATGAAAACCCGATTGAAATTCACGAACGTTCCTGAACTTGTAACTATGTTCAAGGAATGTGCGGATATAAAGATGGCAGATCAGCTCAATCTTGATGTTCCCGACTGTGAGAAGCATATCGTTTCAGTCGAACCAACAAAAGTACAGAAAGCAGTCGTTGAAGATCTTGCGAAACGTGCCGAAAGAATAAATCAAGGTGCTGTCTCCCGAAGTGAGGATAATATGCTTGTGGTAACAGGAGACGGAAGAAAACTCGGTCTTGACCAACGTCTCTTTGATATCAACTTTGCGGACGAACCTCAGACAAAGCTCAATTCCTGCGTTCAGAACGTTTTCGATATATGGGAGAAAACTGCCGAAAAGAAATCAACTCAGCTCGTTTTCTGCGATCTTGGTGTTCCTCAGTCAAAGGAAGATTTAAAGAAAAACGGAGAACGTTTTGACGTTTACAACGATATACGTTCAAAGCTGATCGAAAAAGGTATTCCCGAAAAGGAGATTGCATTCATTCATGACGCTGCAAGTGAGGTGGAAAAGGCAAAGCTGTTTTCAAAAGTTCGTAACGGAGATGTCCGTGTACTTATCGGTTCAACTCAGAAAATGGGCGCAGGAACTAACGTGCAGGACAAGCTTATTGCACTTCATGACCTTGATTGTCCGTGGAGACCGGCTGACCTTACACAGCGTTTGGGACGTATGGTCCGGCAGGGCAATGAAAATAAAAAGGTTGATAATTTCAGATATGTTACCAAAGGCACATTTGACGCTTATCTTTATCAAATGGTCGAGAAGAAGCAGGAAAGTATCGCACAGATTTTCACTTCAAAGGCTATTGCCCGAACCTGTGATGATATTGACGATATGGCTGTGGATTTCATGCAGGTCAAAATGGCAGCTATCGGTGATGAACGTATCAGGCGGCAAATGGAGCTTCGTGAGGATATCCGCAGTCTGAATATGCTCAAAAATACATATTTGGAGAACAAATACGAAATTGAGGACAATATAAACAAACTGCCCGATAAAATCGCCAACATAGAAAAAATCATCAAAAACATTTCTGACGATACGAAAACAATAAACAACTTCCAACCGAAAAAGGATATTGACGGTAAGGAAGTTTTTGAAATGAAAATTGGTGATACGGTTTATACCGACAAAAAAGAAGCTGCGGAAGCCCTTGACAAAACTATGAAAATAGCAGTAATGGGTAATCCTAAAGGAATGACAGAAATCGCCGAGTACAAAGGATTTAAGATTGATGTATCGTATGATGGATTCTGTAAGAGATATTATGGCAATCTGAACGGTGCAAACAGCTATCCTATTGAATTCGGCAGCAGTGAAAGCGGTAATATCACAAGAATTGACAACACCATTGCTTCTGTTCCCAAGCGTATAGACAAGGTTTGCAATGAACTGGAACGGCTCAAGGTCGAGCTTGCCGACAGCAAAAAAGAGATAAATCAGCCGTTTGAGTATGAATCAGAGCTTGAGGAAAAAAAGCAGGAGCTTGAACGGCTTACCGATGAGATAAATGCGGATAAGGTAAATGGAGAAATCCTACCTGAACAGCCTGAAAGCACATCTCACAGCATTCAGGCTGCGGCTTCTGAGGAACAGCCTGAGCAGTCCGAAAAGCCGAAAACGCTGAACATCAAATGGAGACAGAATGACAAAGAGCTGCGAATATCCTATGACAGCTCTGCCGAAAACAAGATCACGTCATTTTCTGACGGAAAGGAAGTAGGTCATTGCTCCGTTGATGAACTGATAGTTTCAAGGATCAGCGAAAATGAGCAAAAAAATTATCCTGCTGACATAAACAAATGTGTCAAGCCTTTAAATCTTGCATTCAGCAGTAAAATGGCTATGCACATCAGAACCTTTGCCGAAAAGGTAAAGACTGCTGAGAAAGATACGGACCGGAGCAATACAGCGTTATTTTCCCGTGAAAAAATCATGAGTGATGATTTCAAGCCAACATCAGGCAAAAATTCTGACAGCCTTTCTCTGCCGGAGCATTGATTTTATCCCGAACAAGCAAATCAGCTTGTTCGGGATTTTTTCTGTTTATATATAACATTTTTTGTGCATATCTACAAAAATCAGAAAAAATAGTGTATAATGAAAGAAAATGCCGTTTTTAAAACATTTATATTAAATGGTGTATATTTATATCTCTTGAACAAAGGAGCAATTTTATGTACGATGAAATTGTAAGCAGATATTACAATGTAATTCTGAATTATTGCAAATATAAACTGAATGGGAACAAAACGGCTGCTGAGGATATAACGCAGGAAGTGTTTTTTGTTCTGTACAGAAAACGGAATCACCTGAAAATGGGAGACAACATAAAACTGTGGCTTTATCGAGCCGCAGACAATCAGATAAAGGCATACATAAGAAAGAATCCGTCTTTTCAGCCGATTGATGAGCTTGCAGAGCTTGCCGCCATTTCGGAAATACCCGAAATTACTGACAGCGCATTTGATTTTCTGACACCCGAAGAACTTGCACTTATCACCGAATACTATGACGGAGATAAGACAGCAGCCGCAAGAAAGAACAATATTTCAATGAACGGATTATATATCCGCATACACAGGATCAAGAAAAAGCTTTTGGACAGTGCCGTTAGAATGAACAAAATCAATAAGTGAAATTGTGAAAATACAACAAACTTAAATTGCTTTGAAAGAAATAAGGCTTTTTCAAACATTTATTATGCAAAGGAGCAGAGAACCAATGAAAGAACTTGCAGATAAGATAAACGCCGACAAGGAGTTTACAATGGAAGCGTACAGATATATTAAGTCAGAGCTTGACAAGGAAACAGCCAAACCGCTCCACAAGCGTGATTTTGACCGCATTGAGCAGCTCACTGCACAACTGAATGAGCTGACGGGCGATAACAGCGATTCGGAACAGCCTGATACAAGTGAGCTGTATAAGAGAATAATAAACTACGAAAAAACGTCCAAAAAGCCTTTTAGTGTCATGAAAAGGCTTGCTCCCGTACTTTGCTGTATGGTTCTTGTTTTGGCAGCCAACTGCATAACTGTACTGGCATACGATATGAATATTATATCGGCTGTTATCAAGTTCACACAGGGCGGATTTTCCGTTGACTTCGGCAATCAGCCTGAAAAAATCGTTCTCCCTACATCAGAGGACGATCCCTATGGACTTATTGCCAAGCTTGCGGAATATGACATAGAATTTGAAACTCCGCACTATATTCCGGAGGGATTTGTACTTACAGATGTTGATACCAATGTTAATGAAAATTTCTCAAGTTCAGTATCATTCCATTATAAAAATGGCAAGCAGAAATTTATATTGTCATATGATAAATATCTGAAAGAAATCCCTGATATAGTTATTCCGAGTGATGAGTATAACCTTTCAGAGACAGAAGTGAACGGCTCGACAGCGATAATTTCAAAGGAAGATAACCAATACACTATAACTTATCAAAAGGGCAAAACCAACTTTGTAATGTTTACAGTTGACGTTCCATATGATGAGTGCGATAAAATAGTAGCGTCAATAAAATGACAGGAGGAAAATAAAGGTGAATAAAAAAGCATTAGCACTAAGTGTCGCAAGTGTTCTGACATACAGTGTACCCACAATGCCCGTAAAGGCAGCTTCTAATACCCCTACAAGCGTATCAGAGAGCAGAACGGCAGGATTGATAAGTAGCTGTTCCCTTAGCATTTCATCAGGCAAAAAGCATATTTACATAACGGCTGATATAAAAGCCATTGAAAGCATGAAATCAATCGGATACAAAAATATTTCCATAGAATACAGTTCCGATAAGGTCAACTGGAAAAAGGAAAAGTCCATTGATGATCTGCTGAAATCAGGCAGCAGCTATTACCTTAACAATTATTCCGTGTCGGTAAGCGGCGGTTACTATTACCGTGTTTCCCTAACTCACTACGCTAAAGAGAGCGGTCTGTTCGGTTCTTCTCAAAGTGTGCCGAACACCTCCAACAGTGTGTGGATAGATTAAAGCGTGTCACGGTGACACATTACATATCAGAAAGGTGATGGTTACATTGATTGTGTAGGCTTAGCTCAGGCTCTTGAATCTCAAACAAACACAAAAATTTTGGAGAAATCCAAATATAATAAGAGATAAATTTTTTAACGCAGACTTCAAACGCACTATAAAAATACATCAGGATAGACAAAACGGTTTTCTCCTCACAATCAGAAAGTGAGGAAATTACTATGAAAATGACAAAAAGAATTGCTACTATGGTAGCTTGTGCTGCAATGGCTGCTTCTTCTATGGTGGGCATGGGTGCTTCGGCGGCTAATGAAGAAAGCAATAATTCTGCTCCAACTGTTTCTTCGTATGCAACAAATGATGTAACCAGCAAATTACTCCCTGTTCCGTTTTGCGAACAAGAAACAAACTACTATTGTGCGGCTGCAACTTTCCAACAGGTATATGCCTATTACAAGGGAATCAATAATGCAATTTCCCAAAGCACAATTGCATCATTGATTGGTGTTACCACAAATGGTTTGCAGGATTACAATAAGCTCACTGATTGGCTTAACAGGTATTTTGCAGACAAGGGTGTGGATTATGTATGGAAATGGAAAAATGGTGCATATACCTCTGCTTCAAGTATGAAGAATTATATAAAAACAAGTATTAACTCCAATGTACCTGTTATAATTCATATTAAAGATACAACAACAAGCGACTGGGGATATCATACATCTGGACATTATTTAAATGCTTCAGGATATACAACTGATTATATTCAGCTGACAGATCCATATTTGGACGGACATAATATTTCGACAGGCAAATACTTAGTTACAAACAATAAGCTTTTTACATACTGTGATAGACTGGCTGTTACAGAATAAATTAAGCTAAGAGGTAGATTATGAATAAGATTATTACCCGAATTATTAATCTGATTATAATTTCAAACGTTGTATTGTTCTGTTCCTGTTCAAATTCAGAGTTTGAAAGCAGGCTGCTACAGGATAGTATAACTAACGTTTCGGAAACTCAGATTTTTATTGAAAATGCAGACGAACCACAAGCAAAAAGTTTTTCTGAAAGCACAATTGAAATTACTGATTATGAAAAAATAGACATTAGTGATTTTGAAAGCCAAAGATTAACGCTTGATGTCTATTCGGGTAATAATTTATTTTTAACATATATGAACGATGGATATTTATATTTATATTTATATAATACTGAAAGCAAAGAGCAAAAGCTTATTTCAGAAATCGAATGGAATGCAATGTATTGTTCTCCTATGATAATAAATGGCAGATATTACGTGATTATGCCCTCAAAAAACACCGAGGACGGACTTGTTTCAAAGCTATATGTATACGACGTTGAATCAGATGAATTTTATGAAGCTGACAGTTTTTATGCACATAACATTGTTCAATATTGGACTTGCGTAAATGATGATAAACTTGCTTATGTATATTACGAATCAGAATCAAAGGATAGAATAATAAGGTTATATGATTTTTCAGAAAAATCGTATAAGGAGCTTTATAGGATTGACGGTCAAGATAAGTATTCGCCTATGGGATTAACCTTTAATGGTGAAAACCTCGTCTTGGCATTACAGTTGTATAACGAAGAATATGAAACTGAAACTGTATTAAAAGAAATAAATCTGCAAGGCAATGAAGTAACTTCAACCAGTACATACGAGTATCCATTAAGCCTTATCCGTGATGTTTTTTATAATAATGGATATTACATCACATATGGCAATCGTTTCAGAGCCAAGCAAGACTACTCAACTGTTTATTCTATTATCGAAAACAATGAAATAAAAACAGTTTTATCAACTGATAAAAAATTAAAATTTCCAATGAATTTCTTCACAGATAATAATTTAAGCTTCTATACCTGTGCTAACAACCGTGATATTGTAAGTGTAAATATAACTGACGGTGAAATAAAATATTACGACATAGTTGTTCCTGATTGTTCATATATGCAGTGTGCTGTTTCAAATGAACGGAACGATATAGCTGTTATAAAATACAGTGATGAAAATCAAACCAAAAGCTGTTTAGTTTTAATAACCAATGATAAAATATCGGAATAATTTTCAAAGCAAAAACAAATGTGTCACGGTGACACATTGTATCAGAAAGGCGATGGTTATATTGATTGTATAGGCTTAGCTCAGGCTCTTGAATCTCAAACAAACGCAAAAATTTTGGAGAAATCCAAATATAATAAGAGATAGATTTTTTAACGCAGACTTCAAACGCACTATAAAAATACATCAGGTTAGACAGAACGGTTTTCTCCTCACAATCAGAAAGTGAGGAAATTACTATGAAAACATTTAAGAAAATAGTTGCAGGTGTTCTTACTTTAGCTTCATTATCAGCTATGATATGTGTACCGTCAGCTTTTGCGGCAAGTACAGGCAGTTATACAGAGAGTGAGAGTAATAATACTCGTGCAACAGCAGACGTAATAACACCAAATTCTGTTACAACAGGAAAGATAAGCTCATCATCAGATGTTGATTTCTTTGCAATAACTTCTACAGCTTCAGGGTATTACGATTTTACTCTAAGCGTTCCAAGCGGTTGTAATTACAATTTTGCTCTTTATGACACGACAGGAATGGTAACTGATACTTTTGCCAAGAGCTCTGCTGGTGTTGGTGAAATTGGCAGAAAATACATAGTCAAGGGAAACACCTATTACATAAAGGTTTACTCATCAAGTGGATATTCTACCTCTAAGAACTATACACTATATGTTTCGCCTCCTAAAGACAATAATAAGACATGGTATTCGCAAACCAAGGCAAATGGCAGTGGAAGTGAATACAACAACTACAACTTGTCATCATCTTTTACCTCACGAATGGCGGACGACGGCTGTGCTTTGACAAGTATTGCAATGGTGCTTCATAATATGAATGCAAAAACCAAAGATAAAATATATGATTCACGCACAGGATATACAGGATATATGTACGCTGATCCATATATTGTATTTATGGCAAAAAAAGGAACTACAACAACACCTACTTCTTTCTCCGGTTCAATAAAATTGACATATAACAACGACATAGAGGATACAATCGGTCCTTATTTTAACAAAACTATAACAAGAACATCTACGAATAAATTTAGTGATGCTACCGCCTTGCTTGATTCAAACCCCCAAGGTGTTATTGTTAAGTTTGAACAAAATAGCACCAAATATCCTTCGCATTATGTTGTCCTTATGAAATCGGGTAGTAGCTATGTAGTTTATGATCCCGCAACCTCAACTTCGGAATCAGGTAATGGAGTTCCTTTCAATAGTGTATATGCACATACTAAAATGGGGTTTGATACATCTGAAATTACACAGGTGATTACAATAAAATAACTTTATAAGGTGAGTGTAAACATGAAAAAAAGCTACTTGAACGTTATATCGGTAATTACGGCATTTTTATTTACATCATGTTATTCGGTCAATAATTCTGACATTTCCGAATCGCTTGCGACAAGTGTGTATGACGAAACAGAAACCTCTGTCACAACGACCGTATCGAGCGCACCACGCACGTTGTCTGAATTTGTTATGCCTGAACATGACAAACTGCAAAACGATGACTGGGTATCAATAGAATGGGATAACGATGAGCTTACCGAGCTTTTAAATGAAGCAGAATATATTTACACTTACTATTTCAGATACACATACTCACATAATTTTGAAAACTCAGATATTTCCCCCGATGGTCTCTTCAAGACAGGAGTTTCGTATAACAGCTTCAAAAATGAATTGCAAAAATACTTTACTGATGATTTTGCAGGATATCTTTTATCCGGAGAAAATGAGTCTTTGGCTGCATATACGAATTGTGACGGTGAGCTTTGTTATATTGACCAAGAGAGCGGCAGTAATCCTTTTTTCGACAGTGTATCATTTTCAATTACAGAACAAACTGAAAATAAGATCACTATAAAAGCGGTTTCGAGATTCTGGCACAGTGACGAACCAAACATTGAAAGCTTTCGTGATTTCTACTATACTGTTATATTGACCGAAAACGGTTGGAGATTTGATGATTTTGATGACTTCAGAAATAGTCTTATATGGGATGAAAACGGAAATATCATTCCGTTGGAAACTCATATTATTGAAAATGAGTAATATGACAGGTAGCAGTTATTAAGCTAACCGTCTACAAAAAATCAGAAAGGTGATGGTTATATTGATTGTATAGGCACAGCTCAGGTTCTTAAATCTCAAACAAACACAAAAAATTTGGAGAAATCCAAATACAATAAGAGATAAATTTTTTAACGCAGACTTCAAACGCACTATAAAAATACATCAGGATAGACAGAATGGTTTTCTCCTCACAATCAGAAAGTGAGGAAATTACTATGAAAATGACAAAAAGAATTGCTACTATGGTAGCTTGTGCTGTAATGGCTGCTTCTTCTATGGTGGGCATGAGTGCTTCGGCAGGCTTCTCTTCAACTATGCTTGAACCTAACGGAAATCCCGTAAATCTTACCATTAACGGAGAAAAATACGGATTCCAAGTAAGATCTGATGTCAGAACAGATACTTTAAGCAGCGGAAAGATCAAAGGGACAGCTTCGACATATCTTTATGAGGTAAACGGTAAAGCTATACCTACAGGTAGAATATTTATTCAGTCATACCTCTATGCCAAGAACAGCAACGGTACAAGTTTTGTTCTTTCCGGAACAGAATCCAACGATCCTCTGTATATGCAGTCGGCTTCATGCGTGTATAAAAACGTAAGTAGCCGTAGCTTTGATGATTATTCATCTTATGCCGCAGGAGGATATGTAAATATTTCATACGGCTCAATCGGTGAAGTCAAGACCATACCGTCAAGCAATACATCATTTGTAAGTTGATAAACAAACTTTAAACTTTTAGGAGGAATAAAACCTGTGAAAACATTCAATAAAAGGAAACTTTGGTATGTCATAGGAATTGTATTTATCATATTGGTAAGTGCAATAGTTATATCATTTACTGTTAGCAACGGAAAGAGCAAGGACATTCCAAGCGAAATTCCAAACAGCGATATATATCCGACAAATTCCGATGGGCAGACTTACGGCTTCGCAGAAACCACAGCGTTTGATCAGATTCCTGACCTTATTACTGCTATGGGCAAAAATGGAACGCTTGCATATATGCGTAAGGAAGATTATTTGGGACAGAACCGTGAAAACTATGAGGTTTACACTGTTCCGCTTACCGGAGATGAGCTTGAATTTGCTCGTGAGCAGTATAAAGATCAATATCCTGACGTTACAAAGATTTCCTTTTATAAAGAATGTTTTGATATTCCGCTATTTGATGAATCAGGGAAAAAAGAAGTTGACAAGTTTGTTATGGAAAGGGGTATTTATCCCTATCCTGAAGATAACAGTAATGATAGTGAGCGAAATGAAAATGATTCCTTGTACCAAACAAATTCTAACGGACAAACTTATGGTTATGCAGAAACCACTTCATATGAACAAATTCCCGACTTGATTCCTGCTATGGGAAAAAATCATATAGATGGATATATGCTCAAGGAAGATCTTTTAGGAGAACACCTCGATGAATATGACGCATATACCGTAGAACTTACCGATGACGAGCTTGAAGCAGCACGGGAACAGTATAGCGATCAATATGACGATGTTACAACAGTGGATTTTTATAAAAAATGCGTTGATGTACCATTATATGATGTTTCAGGCGAAAAGGAAGTAGATAAATTTACGGTCACTATAGGCTATTATCCATATCCCGAAAATGATTAAACAAAACAAGGCGTGCAGACTAATGATTCTGCACGCCTTGTTTATTACTGTGATTCTTTACTTGAAATATCGCATAAAATAATATCTTTCAATAATTTGCTTGCGCAATATTGGTTCAACGACATTCCTGCCGCTTCGGCAGCTTTTTGCAATTCTGCCTTTTTCCCTTTTGGAAGCCGGATATTAAGCTGATCGTAATTTGATTTGTTCCACCTGTCTTTTACTGCGGAAGTTGGTTTACTCATAAGTCCTCCTTTTAGAGAAATAGTGTATTGTAACAACTCAAAACAAATTTATTAACATTTATGTATTTTAAAGTATTTTACTGTTAACATCATTGTTTTTAACATTTGAATCAATAACTTTGCAATTAGTAGAATTAAACCAACCTTTAAAGTGCCCTTTTAATCGCTTTTGAATTGCTTCCATGATCATTGTCTTTCTTCGAGTTTTATATTCAAAGTCTCCTTCCAAAAAAAGAATGACTTCTATAGTATGATTATAATCAGTAAGCATATTCATTATTTGACAAAGTTGCTCCTGTTCATCTGTACGATTATACTTATCAAATGTTCCTGCACCCATCAAACATGACAAGGTGCAGGATACTTTTTTTGCAACCTCTAAATCGAAGCATTCATCAATAGAACCATCGTCATTTTTCTTTGTTCCAAGGTCGACACGCCATTGATTCTCAGATTCATGTCCACTACAGTTTTTAATTTCCATTAAAATAACCTTATCATCTGAGTATGCTATGAAATCTACACCTTTTCCGTTTAAAATACTGTTCTTAAATTTGCCATATACATTAGTATTATCAAATTTAATAACTGTATATTTGTCATTGAAGTTAAATTCTATGTTACTTTCAATCATCCCATTAATTCCTGTTCCCAATCATATAAATGATCAAATTCTTCCATAATTGCATTATGCTGAATCCCGTCAAGACTATTTGAAGATTCGTATACTACTTTATTATTATTATCTCGATAAAGAGAGATGAAATTAATTTTTATCGGTTTGCTATCTTTCTTTGGATAGCATGACATCAAATTAAATGCTTGTTGAATAAAATAGCTATGTGTCGTTATAAAAACTTGAACGCCCATTTGTGATAATTCAATCAGAGAGTTAGCTATATGGTAAATCATTTTAGGGTTCATATTTGTTTCAGGCTCGTCCCAAAACAATATTGATTTTCTGTTCAAACTGCCTGAAAGTATAAGATATGTTAAGGTAGAAAGTTTTCTAAAGCCTTCAGATACCAAACCCATTTCAAATTCTCCAGATCCTTTAACATTTAAGAAAAAATGATTATCTCTCTGAATAACATTTCCATTCATAATATCTGAAAAGTTTGATAAAATACCATTTTGTTCATCTGTGTTTTTTCCTTTTTTTAGTGGGCGCAACAATAACCTTGCAAGATCATAGTATGTCTCATCAAATTCTATATGATAATCATCATATAGAGAGGTGAAGTTGCCAGTTGAAGATATAATTTCTTTAGGTGGAAGAAAAATCGGAATAAAATCACCTTTTTCCTTACTAACATTTAAAGATAAATGATTAGTTTGTTTATATCCAAAATTAAATTCAACTTTACTTAGCTTGTCGAACGAAACACTAACTTTTGCTTTGCCACCACCTTGTTGGCGAGCTACAAGTCTTCCTATTGATGACTTGTCAGGTTGAAAGACACCAATAAGCTTATTCAAAAGGAACTTTTCTTGATCTTCTTTTGTATCGCTATTGTCTGCTAAAAGTTTACTTGAAGAATATAGTGTTTTAATTAACGCAGTTTTGCCAGTACTGTTTTCACCGAATATTACATTGATATTATCTGAAAACTTCATATCAATTTTATCAAAGAGCATAAAGTCTTCAGCACTTAAATTTTTTATTTTCATAATAATCGCTCCATAAAAAAATACTGTTTTAATTTATAGTATACCACAAAATTTGATTCTATGCAATACTAATATAAATTTTTATATAAAAACTCTTTTTAATTTTTTATATTCTGTGATACTGATTATAGTTGCCATTACAATTCCTCCTCTTAATAGCAAGTAATATCTGCAAATTTAAGGTTATGAAAAATCAATTTTTCTTTGCTTTAAGACAATTCATCAGCATTGCAGAACAAAATCATCTTGGAAAATGCCCATAGCCATGTGGTTGCAAAGGCAAAAGCAATAGATAGTGCCTGAAAAATAACAGGGAGGAACCGGAACAAGACTTCTAAGCCTACTAAAAGCAACAGTAAAAGAACGGTATTTTTAATTGAATCAATTTTTCCGTTATTTATAAGTTCCAAAACAACTTGGATAATAACACCGCCCAACGCCAATGCGGAGAATACACTTCCAATGACCGATATTATTGCACTGCCGACCTGAAAAAAGGTTACTACTGTATGATTAAATCCCCATATGACAGAAGTGAGCAGTGCGATAATCACAAATAAGACAAGCCGAAAGGGAAAAGATACTATTTTAATGATTGTCATGTTTTCTCCCTCTTTTCAAAGTAACATAATCCATTTTCGTCACCGACAAATATGTATTCCTTTTTGCTGTAAGTTCCCCATTCTTTTTGACAGGAAAGGCATTTGTACTTTGTGATTCTCATCGTTGGCTCAATGCTCATGTCACCTAACATTGCCCCGATCCGATCACCTTTATCTTCAATATCAATTCCATTTTCACGCAAACAATGCTCAGATACATAGCTGTATGAAGTGACAAGTGTACCCATTACAGGAGTTCCGTTACAATATGGGCATTTAACTAAATTCGGTTTAGTTTCTTCTTTCATTCTATTTTCCTTTCAGAGTGTGTCACCGTGACACACTCTCAAAATATTCATTTAACAGACGTGAGGACAGCTCATCAAGTTCACTGTCGGACAGAGAAATGTTATACTTTTTGCGTAACTTTGCGTACATATCAACTGTTGGCTTCTTATCTTCCTTAGCTGTGAGAATAGAAAGAATATCTTCTGCTTCTACCAGTCCGCTGTTGCTCTCTGTAAAGCTTCTGATACGCTTTGCAAGACCGACAGATAATCTTACCTTTGCTTCGCTCAGAGCTTGATATAGGGCGAGCTGAACGTCTGTATCAAGCTTGGCGATATAATCAACCGCACCGATATTGATAATACCTGTGTCAGTCATATCCTGCAATTCGGGAATAAGGCGGTTCACATCGAGATAGCGGTACATCGTTTTTCGGGATACATCAAACTTGACTGCTATTTCTCCTGCTGTAGTCTCATCATCGTTTCTAAGCTGCATATATCTTGCAAAGATTTTGCCATATTCGCTTGGCAGCGTTTTGTCTCTCTGAATGTTGCTTTCGGTAAGAATCCTGAAAACTTCATCGTCCGAATAGTCCTTAACAATGCATGGCACTGAGATCTGATTGAGAGATTTAGCCGCTTCATATCTATGATGACCGCAAATCACTTCATATAAATCGCCCTTTGGTCTGACACGCAAAGGGGTAATAATGCCGATATCCATTGCACTTGCCGCTATCTGTTCAACCTTTTTGGGATTGATCTTGTACGGCTGACCGCCGTTCTTATCCATATACGGCTTCAAGCGAGAAAGTTCAATGACCGTGATTTTCTCTTTGCCGCCCCATACATCAGAATAGCTTTCCTCCAGTTCGGTCGGGATACTATCCTCAACCTTATCTTCAATAGCCTTACGGCTGTTTTTCATTGCTGTAAAGTCTATCTTACCCATTGCATTTACCTCCTGTTATCATCAGCTTAGTTGAATCAAAATAATTTTCGTCCGCATGACTTTTGTAACTTTGTGAAAAAATTCAAATACAAATTATACCCCATAAATTATAATTCCAAGAGAACATAAATAGATAAAGGTACAAAGAACCAAACAAGCTATAGACAAAAAAGTATGGTAGTGGTATTTAATCATAGAAAAGAAAAAAGAAACCTCATAACGAAAAAACGCCCAAGAAATAAAGAAAACGCCCAATATGGTTAATATAGAATCAACTTTAAACATTTTATACCTCAATCATAAAATTAAAATTTCTACAGATAAAGCTCTCATATTTACAAATAGTTATCGAATATGTTCAGCTTCTTCACGGAGCATAATAACTCTTTTTCGCAGAAGTTCATTTTCAACTTTGAGCAGTTCAAGCTGTTCATCACGAAATTTATCTTTCTGCTTCTTCCTTTCCCTTTTAAGTCTTTGAATATCATTGTGATTCATCCTCGTTTTCATCGCTTTTCAGACTAAGTCCGAAATATTTCTTTTCAAGTTCTATAAGACCGGGATATTCGATTTCAAGGCAGTCACAGATAATACCAAGCATTTCCTGCATAGTATTGATTTTTGCGTATTTGCCTGTTTTGTTGTTGTTCCAATCATCCCACATACTATCGAGCTTTTTATAGTATGGCTTTTCAAGCTCATAGTTGACCGCTGCCATTATCTCATCGAAAACATCATCAGCCTCCATAACACACCTTTCGCTTGTGCCGTGATATTCAGTGTGTTCTTTCCATTTAAGCTCATTTACAACGTCCATTACAAATCCGGCAGTTGATATGAGCTGCTGCCACTCTGGAACATCATCGTTAAGAAGATACTCCTTGAACTTTCTGAGCTTGTTCACAAGTCCTTCGTTGGCTAATTCATCGTGTACGCATTTATTATTATCCATTATTCTTTCCTCCCTGAGTGTGTCACCGTGACACATGAAAAATATACAAATGGTTATCGGATATGTCCTGCTTCTTCACGGAGCATAAGAACCTTTTTTCGCAGAAGTTCATTTTCAACTTTGAGCAGTTCAAGCTGTTCATCACGGAATCTATCTTTTTGCTTCTTGCGCTGCCGGAGATTATAAACCCTAAGAGCTGTTTTCTGACGGTCTGATTCCTTTCGGCAGTCAGGGCAATATTTAACGCTGATATGACTGTACCAGTCCGCATTATTCACATTGGAAATCATTGCACCGCACCTAACACAATATTTTATATCATTCATAATTGGTCTCCCCTCTTCTCGGAACGGGATAGCTTTCGTTACAGTTTTCGTTACACCGTTCCGACATTTTTTGAATTTCCGAATTCAGGGCAGACCTCAGTCGGCAGCGTTCGGAATATGCAATTTTGAGTAATTCCTCGGACGTGCTGTTGTTTCCGTCAACCCATAAATCATATCTGAATTTGTCTCCAACGCCGTTTATCCACTCACACGATATTATCTTTTCATGCTCATCGGGGGAGCAGATCGAAACATCTGTTATCATTTCTTCAATAGTGGAAAGCTTTTCACGAAGTTCACTTAGATATTCAATTTGTTCCGAAATGTGCTGAAAATCTATATCACCATTTTCTTCAGACCTTTTATTATGATTATGTATTCTATACAATCCGTAAATAATTGCGGTACAATATAAAAAACATATAATTATATCCATAATTCATCTTTCCTCTTGACGAAAGGTGAACGATACGATATAATAGTCGTATCGGACTTTTCGTTCGTGTTACAGAGCAGAACCGTGAGTGTAGGAGCTTGGCGGTCTGCTCTGTTTTTTTAAAGCAATACAACTAATGACTTAATTATACATTAAACCTCCTCATGTTCGTCGGTCTGATTGGCAGCCGAAGGAATGATTTCTTCTTTTTTCTCATCTTCTTTTTTCTCATTATCATGCCATTTGAGAACATCAAAGACAAAGTAAATAAATGTAAGAAAGGCGTATATAACTAACGCAAATAAAAGCAATACAACTAAGGACTTAATCATAATAATCACCTCAAACTTTCCTTTCCGTGTCACGGTGACACACTTCGCATTCATACACTATCTTTTATAATTTCTTCCGCAAGCTGTCTGAATGCCTGTCCGAGGGAGCTGCTCTTATCAAATACACTGCTTTTCTGATTCATGATTGCCTTTTCTGTCTGTGCCGGACAATATGGAATTGCAGTTCTGAATGTGATACGGTCATACTCATCACGAATTGAATCGGCAAGTGAAACACTTACATTTGTGCGCTGCATTTTATTTAAAAGTATTCCGAGAACACGCAGATTTCGGTTCGTACTGTTATTGATGGAAGCAACCTTGTTCAGCATTTTGTCAAGACCCTCATAAGCATAAATTCCGCTTTCAACAGGGATAATTACATAATTGCTTGCGTTCATTGCATTGCTTGCAAGCAAGTCGAGAAGCGTTCTGCAATCGAGCAGTATGTAATCATATTCTGCGAATACGTCATTGCTCAGAATACGCCTGAGAATGTAATTGCTGTCCTCATCATTTGCCATAGTGCTTGTGATGTTGGTGAGCATAGGCGAGGACGGTATGTAGTCGATACCGCTTCCATTATGACGAATTACGTCCGAAAGATTTGTATCAATATCAGCAACAGCATTGTAAATCAATTCGGCAACTGTAAGCTTACCGTCCTTAATGTAGCCGAGGGTCCGGCTTGCGTTCTGCTGCTGGTCAAGGTCAATGACAAGAACCTTTTTGCCGAGCTGCACAAGACCTCCTGCAACGTTTACCGTGGTAGTGGTTTTTCCAACTCCGCCTTTTTCTGAACATACTGAAATTATCTTTGACATCATTATTCCCCCTGTTTTTCTGAGCCTATGTTTTCAATGCTTTCGATGATTTTTTCAAGAACTTCACGATTTTCATCTTTGCCCGAAATTCTCATAATATCAAGTGCAAAGTTCATTCCCTGAACAAAACCAAGGTTTTGAGCTGAGTAAGCATATTCATTTATTTGAGCCGTTAATTCATTTGTGGTTTCATCAATACACTTACAGTATTTGAAGAATTCTTTCTTCCACATATTCTCTTGTTTATTCTCATAGTCTTCTTCATAGTCAACCATGATCTGACGTAAATGTCTAAAAACGGCTGCGTCTTTATTACCCATTTTAAGTCCTCCCTATTATGTAAAGTATTTGATTAAAAAATTTTATTTCAGCTTATTCACCTCGCTTTTGAATAAGTCTGTCAAACACTCCGGCGATAAATTTGCGGCTTCGGCAAGTGTTCTGATTAGAGAAATCAAGTCAAGTATCTTATCAAAGTATAGTGCCTGAGCCTTTTCAGAACAGTTATCGGTAAGCACATAAAAATTAGCAGAATTGATTTTTACAATGTCTGCATCAATCAGACATTTGTAAATCGCACTCATCTGCCGTCCTGCATTATAATCTTTTGACCTGAGACAGTCACCGGCTTTCTTTTCTCCTGACGTGATAGAAAAAATAATTTCATTCAGAACCTGTTCTTTTATTCCTATTTTAGTATTCAAGATATTCACCTTTCTGCTTTTGAGGACGGGGAAGTATAAAGCGAATACTTCTTAAATTGCTTGACTTTTTTAATATCAAGTACTGCCCCTTTTACGTTCTGTCTTTAAAAGTTGTAGCTGAAATTTACCGCTCCTCTCGGATTTAATTATACCCCCTCTCCCTATGTACATATTATAGCATAAGCCTAATAAGATAGCAATAGTATGTACATATATTTTTAATATTTAACTAAATACACTTACTCAAGTTCGCCCTTGGATTTTTTGCGTTCATCTCGTTCAAGTTCAAAATATCTTTCAATTTTTTCCTTGGCAGTTTCCAATGAGTTAAGTGATTTTTTTATGTCATGATAGTTCTCAAGCAATGCTTCTCTCTGAGTTTCTTCTTCCGTAATTTTCATTTCGAGAACAGCTCTGTTGGGGAGGGTAGTACCTGTATATTTTTCCCTCAGCCATTCCTTGGAGGAATTAAAGATTGAAAGATCTTTACTGTGTTCACGCTTGAATTTTTCTTTTGAAGATGACCTCAAAAATTCATCGTGAACCGCTTTCATTTCCCAATAGGTATTGAGCATTTTCAGAAGTTCTCTTTGTTCAATGATTGATGATTCATAATCATTCAGTTTTTGAACAACATCAAATCTTTGGTCATACATATCCGATATTTTTTCATCAAGCTGCTCGACAGAACCAACTCCGTAATCGGACAGAAAATTCAGTAACCGTGAAGCTTCCTGCATATTTTTTAAAGCTGCCCACCTGTTCAGTCCTACAGCTTTATCGTCATTTATCTGATAAAATCCTGTATCTTTTGAAATGGTCGCAGTACGTTTTTTTACCTGACGGTCAATACGTTTTTTTAACTGTTCGGGGTCGTAGTACCAACCTAAACTTTTACGGCTGCACCTTGTGAACCGTTCCTGTTCCTCAGCTCTGAACGATAAAGAATGTCCCCTGATTTTATATTCATAATTCATCTCGTTCTGCATTCTGTTCAGAAAATCATCAAAGCTGTCGGAAGTCATAATGCAACTGTCAATAGCATTTTTCAGCTTGCTCTTATATGAATTTTTCTTCATATCCTGAAGCCATTCATAGTAGCATTTTCCATAACCCTTTTCAGGCATTTCAATGACGGATAATTTATTCTCTATGCAAATATCGTCACTTATTTTTCTTAACTGTTTCCATGCAGGATTATTCTTTCTGTCATGCTCCGTTCCAAAGGATAATCCGTTTTCAAAATTCACTCCGCATATTATCAAATGGTTGTGGATATGCCCACGATCTACATGAGTAGAGATAACATATTCATACTTTCCTTTCAATAATTCGTCCGCTGTTTGTATTCCGATTCTATGCGCCTGTTCGGGTGTAACCTCGTCAGGCTTAAATGATTGTATGCAGTGATAAGCAAGATTCTTTCCGGAATAATGATGTTTGTTTCTTGTCTTTTCAAACTCTAAAAAAGCAGTCTGCTCAAAGCAAGCAAAAGATGAAACAAGAATTTTTTCATCTGTCTTTTCAGGGTTCGCAATGTAAGCGATCGCCTTTTCAACCGTACTTTTAATCGGGTGTATTTTCGTGTACGCCATTCGTTTTCTCCTCCGTCACGTTCATGAAAAGCTTCATGATTTCAACTTGCTGTTTCATCATAGCTTCAACTTTTTCCTGTAGATCAAGCAGGTCTGCTTCGTAAAAATCGCTTGTTGAATTGATACGCTTGGCAATCTGATTTATGTTCTTGGCAGCATTACTCATAAGGTAATTGTTCTTTCGGATCTCGTTTTCCAAATCCGAATAATCATACCTTATACACTGTCCGTCAATCGCCATTTTCCGCAAATACGCTTCACGGTTTTTAATATGGAGCAAGTTCATTCGTGCCTGAATAAATTTCAGTTCTTCATCATCTACTCTGAAAAATATTCTTTTCTTTCGGGTTCTCTGACTTTCCTTTTTATCATTTTTTTCGCTCATTATTTTTTCCTTTCCTGTCATCTCAGAGGGCTTGGGAAACCTCCCAAAAATATTTTCGATTTTATCGAAAATCGGCGAGTGGACACCCACTTGCGTTGCTTGCTATTTTAGAAACCAACTTCGTCCCCCTCTTGCAATGCTATAGCTTTACCCCACTGTATGCACCCCCATACTTTTCCCCCACACGCCCAATATAGGCAGGGGACGAATCCCTATATATATTATAGTGAAAAATGATGGTGTTTGTAAATAGGAAATATTTTGTTAAAACAAAAAAATATATTTTGAAGTATTTACATAACATTTGCTTTAAGGTATAATGAATATAGAAAGATCTTCCATACTTTTTGCGGTTTGAACCGTAAATTTATTTTTGGAGGTCTTTCGCTATGAGCAAAAGCAAAAAAGAATTCCGTCTTGAAGATGGTACTCCCGTAACGAGTACCGAAACAGTTTACAAAGCGTATGCGAGTAAACGAAATAAGGAACGTTATCTCAAACGCAGGCAGGCTGAATATGCAAAAATATCGCTTGACGATAACAGTGCATATGATATAGCTGCTGAGGATAACACAGAGGAGACGGTCGAGAAAAAACATGAAATTGCAATGCTCCGTCATGCTATCAAAACTCTGACCGTAAGGGAACAGGGTTTGATAATGGATTACTTTTTCAATGATTACTCCCTGAGAACCTTGGCAATCAAATACGGAGTAAGCCACACTAAAATCCATTCTGAAATTGATTTCGCTTTATCCAAATTAAAGGACTACATAGTCAACAATGGATAAAGCGTAAAATTATGCACTATACCAAATCTTTATTAACTTTCTGTTAAATAGGCATAATTTCAATTACAGTCGCTTGAAAATTTCACTATTTATTATAGAGGAGAGAAAATTTATCCTCTTTAATACATACAGTATCTTGAAAATTTAATATCGAACATTTACAGAGTACATAAAATCATTTCGGTGTCCGCCAAGATCTCCTGTTCCGTTGGGAAACGCAACAAACCATGATGAACCATTACGGTGAAATTAAGGAATGAGCGACAGCCACGCTTTGCTTACGATTCACGTCAATGAATCGGAACGGCAGCCGAAAGATTTGTATAATGATACTTCCGCATTGAACGCCTCACCGCATTGTGCGGCTCACCCACAAGCATGGGAAGAAGCATTGCATTTGCATTGACTTATGATAGCAGCATGACAAGCTGTTTCTCTGTATTGTTCAAATTTTACGTTAGGAGTTTGGTTATGAAAGAAAACAATAACAATGAATGTGTCAGCAGTAAGTATGAGATTGGTGAAAGTATATTTTATGTTAAATCAATTCTTCCTCCCGACAAGGCAAAAGAGATTTCAGAGAAAATAGAGAAACTGATTAAAGATGAAGTTGATACTATTGCAATAAAAAATTAACTTTTGTCCGCAGCCAACAAAAAAGAGTTTGTGCTATAATTTACTTGTACAATTTTCTTTTGTTTGACTGCAAGGAGGAATTTTATCATGTACCAGTCAAACAGCAATTCAACTTACGCAGCTCTGTACACTCGCTTCTCTCGTGATGAGCCTGACGGTGAAAGCAACAGCATTGCAAACCAAAAGAAATTGCTGCTGAACTATGCACACAGCAGAGGAATAGTCAACACAAAATTTTTTGTTGATGACGGCTTCACCGGAACGAATTTTAACAGACCTGATTTTAAAGCAATGATCGCTGAATGTGAAGCAAAAAAAATCAGCACAATAATCGTCAAAGATATGTCACGTTTAGGACGTAACTATCTTATGGTCGGTTATTATACTGAAATCTATTTTCCCGAAAATAATATTCACTTTATTGCAATAAATGATGATGTCGATTCGGTAAAAGGTGACAACGAATTTACTCCATTCAGAAACATTATGAATGAATGGTATGTCAAAGATACAAGCAAAAAAGTAAAGTCCGTCATTCATAATAAAGGAATGTCGGGAGAGAGAATTTGCAACAATGTTATTTATGGATACAAACATAATCCCGATAATCCAAAGGAGTGGATCGTTGATGAAGAAGCTGCTCAGAATGTCAGGACAATCTTCCAAATGTTTCTGAACGGAAAGGGAACTTCTCAGATAGCAAAGTATCTTCATTCCGAGAAAATTCTTGTTCCGTCTGTTTACGCAAGGGAACATGGAAAAATCTCTGCAAGGGCAACTCCTGCCGATCCTTGTCTTTGGGACAGCAAAACTATCAGGGAAATGCTTAAACGCCAAGAGTATGTAGGAGATACGGTCAATTTCAAAACAAAAAAAGTATCGTATAAGAGCAAGAAAAAAATATATTTGGATAAAAGTGAATATGTTATTTTTCCCGATACGCAAGAACCGATTATTGACCGTGACACATACGAACGTGTCCAAAAAATAATGGAGAGCAGAAAAAAAGTGCCAATAGTCAGAGAGCCTGATCCTTTAGGCGGCTATATTTTTTGTGCTGACTGCGGCAGCAGAATGTACATTACAAGAAGCACAGTTTTCCCACAAAAAAATTGCTATCACTGCGGCAGTTACAAGCGTTCATCAAAACTTTGCTCATCACACTACATAAGGGAATGTGTTATCAATCAACTGATATTGAGTGAACTTCAAAAAGTTGTTTCTATCGTCAAAAATGATAGGGAAAGATTTTTAAATGCTGCCATTCAGAGCTATGTAAACAGAACGTCTTATGATGTGAAAAAGCTCCGCAAAGACAAACAACTATGTGAGCATAGAATACAAGAACTTGATGTTCTTATCAAGAAAATTTTTGAACAGTCGGTTCTCGGTACTCTGAGCAAGGAACGCTTAGCAATTTTAGCCGCCGGATATGAGAGCGAGCAAGCAGAAATAAAAAATAAGCTGTCTGCAATATCGAAAGAAATCGAAATTACAGACAGCAAACAGCTTAATGCTGACAGATTCATTGCTATTGTAGATAAATACACAAACATTGATTCCCTTACTCCTGAAATCATGTCGGAGTTCATCGACAAAGTGTTGGTGCATAAACCAATATACGATGGGAATAACAAAAGACATCAGACCATTGAAATTTATTTCAATGGAATAGGTGCATTCGACTACGATAGCTGCAATTCATAAGCAGTAGCTTCGTAGAGTGACTTCAACACCCCTTGACCCCCACAAGCCTTTCGGGAAAAAGGCTTGATCCAAACCCTTTGCTTTGTACTTATTTGTGCTGATTTTTTTATGATCTTTTTTCTCTCTAATACAGTTGTTCTTGCCTTTTTGTATATCTATACAATTTTATATATTTAGTATATTGTGATAAACAAATGAAAATTCCGCTCCCTTATTCCTCCTTTAAGCTTAAATTAAGCTTTGGCAATTATCATTGATTACAGAAATCGAAAGGAGCACGGAACATGAACAAAAAGATATTCGCAGCAGCGGCTGCTGTGGCTGTTACCGCAGGAGGTGCGGCTGCTATAATCGCCAACGCCTCCTCAGCCAAGGCGGAAGAAGACGTAAGCTACAGAGAATACAGCGTTTCCAAGGGAAACATCTCCGTTGGAACAGAGGAAAGCGGCACCCTCTCCCTTGACAGGGAATATGTCTCATTCCCCTGCACCGCCGAGGTCACAGAGGTATATGTAAAGACAGGCACAAGCGTGAAGGAGGGCGACGCTCTTCTTAAAGTTGACCCCGATGATGTGGCGGAAGCCAAGAAGCAGTATGAGCTGAAGCTTAGATCTGCTCAGAACGCTCTTGATGAGGCAAAGGACAACCTCACCTCAGGCACCCTTAAAGCTGAGCAGGAGTTTGAAAGCGCCAAGCTCAAAGGCACATCGGCGCAAAGCGAATATGAGCTTTACCTCAGCAAGCAGGAAAACGAAAAGGAGACCTCTGCCAAAAATCTTGCCGACTTGAAAAAGCAGCTTGAAGAATATGAGAATATGACCCTCACCTATGACAATGACTACGCCAAGCTCACCGCATACGAGAATAAGCTCAGCGCGCTTGAAGCGGATCACAAGGCAATGGAAAAGCAGTACAGGGAATATCAGAAAACCGACACTGCCAACAACGAAGCCCTTGAAGCCATAAAGGACGAGTACAGCGCATACACCGAAAAGATTTCCGACACCAGCGAAAAGATAAACTCCCTGAAACAGGCTTACGAGGAAGCAAAGGCAGCTTACGAACAGGCTCAGAGCGAATATGAAGATGCCAAGGAAGCCTACAATGATTCCGTTTATATATCGACTTCTTCCTCCGACAACTCTTCGACCACTCAAAACCCCCAGAACTCAAACACCTCCGCCGAAAGCAAGTATGAAGCCGCTTCCGCAGCACTCACCAAGGCATATAACACCTACAGCGCCGCCAAGACCGCATACTCGGGCTATTATGTCACTTTAGGCGAGCAGATAAGTGACAAGATAGAGGACTACGAGGACAAAATCTCCGCTGCTGAGGAAGTCTGCAAGGCTCACCGGAAGATAACCGACGCATACAAAAGCGAAATGGACGACTTTAACTCCGACATATCCGATTACCGTGAGGAATATGAGGACTACAAGTCCGACTTTACCGACATTTACGGCAATAACGATGCGGATTCCATCAGCGTCAGCATTGAAAAGCTTAAATCGGACATTTCTTCCGCACAGCTGAACATCGAAAGCAGTGCGGTAAGTGAAAGCTCCGACAGCCTTAACGCCAAGCAGGAAGCCCAGTCCGCACAGTCCGACGCAGAGCTGGCAGAGCTTACCTATGAGCGCACCATAAGCAGCCTTGAAAGCGATGTGGAGACCAAGCAGGACGAATATGACTCTCTTGTTGAGGAATACGCCGAGTTCTGCGAAAATGCAGGCGATGACGGCGTGATATACGCCCCCATTGACGGAATAGTTTCCTCTGTTTCCGTTTCCGAGGGGGACAGCATTATGCAGAATGCCACTATCGTTACCCTTATGGACACAAGCTCCGTTTACCTCAGCACATCCGTATCCGAGGAGGATATAACCGCTCTTACGGTAGGTCAGGAATGCACCGTCTCCCTTACCGCCTATGACAATAAGAATTTCAGCGGCGAGATAGACACCATTTCCGCAGAGCCTGCCCGTTCCTCAGGCTCAGTAAGCTACACCGTCACCGTAAAGCTTGACACCCGGAACAGCCTTAACGTGCTGGAGGGCATGAGCGGCGATGTTACATTCTTACAGCATCAGGTAACAGATGTTCTCACCGTCAATGTAAATGCCATTACCTTCCGTGACGGTCATTCCTATGTAAAGGTATATGACGACAGCGGAAATATCGTTGAAAAGGAAGTTCAGACAGGCTTTACCGACGGCAGAAGCGTTGAGATAACAGGCGTATCCGCAGGCGATAAGCTGCTGGCGGAGATCACTCTCAGCGGCGGAAAGGAATGATCTGAATGAGGATTTCCGAGCTGATAAAAACAGTTTTTATAAATATATTTTCAAACAAATCAAAATGCGCCCTTACCTCTCTCGGAATAGCCGCAGGCTCGGCGACCATCGTGCTGGTGATCGCCATTGGACAGGGCGGCAAGGCTGATGTTGCCGACCAGTTCAAGAACCTGAACGCAGGCGCAATAGAAGTCACTGCAGGTCAGACCGCCGATACCATGATGGAAGGCATGATGGAAAACTTCGGCGGCTCGGGCGGCCCTCCTTCAAGCGGAGGAATGCCTGATTTCGGCGGTATGCCCGACTTTGGCAGCTTCCCGTCAGGCGGCGGAGGACCTGCAGGAGGAGGTTTCTCAGAAAGAGGCTCTTCCGGCGGATTTTCAGGTGCAGCCCGAACAGGAGCCGTGACCCTCACAGAAGAGGACGTTGAGGACATTGCCGCTGTAGTTCCGAACATTGAGTCCATATCTATTATCACCAGCGGAGACGCAGCAGTTGACGGCGGAGACCTCGACGAAGAAACAAATTTCACCACCGCAGGCGTTATGCCCGAATATGCGCAGATAAGCAACCTTTCCGTGCAGTACGGCGAGTTTTTCACCGAGGACGATGAAGAGGACAAAGCAAAGGTCTGCGTGCTGGGCTACAAAACAGCGCAGAACATTTTCGGTGCTGCCTATCTGGCACAGGGCGAAAGCATTTCGATAGAAGGCAAGAATTACGAGGTCGTGGGCGTTCTCTCATCAATGGGAACAGTCTCCTCGGGAATTTCCCCCGATGAAGCAATATACATACCCTACTCCACAGCCGCAAAGTACATTTTCGGCTCGGACAGCGACCCCAAGATAACCGCCGTAGCTTCCGATGTATCGGAGGTCGAAAACGTAATGGCGGATATCGAGGCGGTGCTTACCCAGAACTATCCCTCAGCCACCTTTACCATAACCGATGCAGGCAGCCAGATGGAAGCGGCAACAAAATCCGCCGACACTCTCCAGACGCTTCTTATCGCCGTGGCTTCCATAGTATTTTTCGTTGGCGGCGTTGGCATTATGAATGTGCTTTTCGTAACGGTCAAGGAACGCACAGGCGAGATAGGTCTGCTGAAAGCTCTTGGCAGCCAGAAATCGGTGATACTTTCCGAATTTCTCATTGAAGCGGGAATGATAGCCATATTCGGCGGGATCACAGGCGTGGCGGCAGGATATGCGCTTATCCCTGCGGCAGAGCTGCTGGGCACAAGAGCAGAGCCGTCGGTGCCGGCAGGCGTATTGTCGCTGGTATTTGCGGCGGCAACGGGAACTATTTTCGGCTTCTACCCCGCATACAAGGCTTCACGCCTTACACCTATCGAAGCCCTCAGCGGAGAATAAATATGAACATAAGAAAGGCAGATAATATGAATAAGAAAAGCTTTTTCCTTTTGCTTGCCCTGCTGACCCTTAACCTCACTGCCTGCTCGGACAGCGCAGAGGAAACTCAGCAGATAACCACCGCCGCTCCCAACAATTACACCGCAGTTTCAACAGATACAACGGTTTCGGGCGAAGTCACAGCCATTGCAGGCAACTATGTTACACTGGCGCTGGGAACGGTGGAAGAAAACAAAGACGACAGTGATAACAGCCATTCCGATGATAAGTCGGACGGTAATTACGATATGCCGTCGGATCTCCCCGACGCTCCCAACAATGACGGCAACGGCACTCCGCCCGAAATGCCTGACGGAAATATGCCGTCAGGAGATATACCTGAAATGCCCTCGGGTGATATGAACGCTCCCGACGGCGCAGGCTTCGGAAGAGGCGGCAGGAAGAGCGCTTCTATCACTAAAAGTGGCGAGGAAAGCAGCTACATGATCCCCGTGGGAATGACAATAGCCGGACTTTCGGGACGTTCCTCCGACTATAGCGGCATAACCGTCGGAACGATCCTCACCCTTACAGTCAGCGAGGACGGCACAGTCCGTGCGGCAAGCGCAGAATAGGAGACAATATGGACGTTATCAGCATGAAGGATATCAGAAAAAGCTATGCCATGGGCGACAGCGTTCTGAACGTGCTAAAGGGCATCGACCTGACAGTAAAGGAGGGGGAATTTCTCGCCATACTCGGACCCTCAGGCTCGGGAAAATCCACCCTTATGAACATGATCGGCTGCATGGACAGCTTTGACAGCGGCGAATATTATCTCTCAGGCAACGCCGTGCATAAAATGAACGACAAAAGCCTTACAGACCTGCGAAACCGTTATGTGGGCTTTATTTTCCAGAAATATCACCTGATACAGAAATACACCGTGCTGCGCAATGTGATGATGCCACTGCTGCTCCGTGGGCTTACCTCGTCGGAGGCGGAGGCTGCCGCACGGGAGCGCCTTATTCAGCTGGGAATGGGCGAAAGAATGGATCACAAGCCCCATGAGCTTTCGGGCGGTCAGCAGCAAAGAGCAGCCATTGCAAGGGCACTGGTGGGCAACCCAAAGCTGCTCCTCGCCGATGAGCCCACAGGCGCTCTTGACAGCGCCACAGGCAAGGAAGTTCTGAAGCTTTTCGGCGAGCTTAACCAAAAGGGTCATACCATAGTCATGATAACCCACGACCTGAACGTTGCCAAAAGTGCAGGCAGGATAGTCCGCATAGTTGACGGCGAGCTGTTTGAAAATGAGCAGGGATAATAAAAGGAGCTGTTGCAAAAAATGCAGCAGCTCTTTTATTATTCTATCCCATGTATCACACAATCCGCCCGAGAAAGCTCATTTTCAAGCTCATCATCGGCAGGAACAGCGCATATATTTATAGTTCCGCCGCCGTAATAGGAGTAAAGCCCCACATCTCCGCTGCGGTAAAAGTCCGAGGGCGGGAATTTGTAATCGTCACCGTAAAAATTTGTTCCGGCAAGTGCATACAGCTCCCTGTAAAACGCCTCTGTATCTGCCATATCGGGCAGAACGGTCTCTATCATGTTCATGCTTATGATGCCGAACTTCTTGTTGAGCCAGTCCTGATATCCGTGGTCATCAAAGGTCGCCATTATCTCATATACACCGCCGTTGTCATCGGTAAACAAAGTGATGTTCGGCATGGATAATATCTCCCTGTCCTCGGTGAAGCAGTACGCCATGCCGTCGTTATCCAATAAAGGGGAACACGCCTCATAGCAATTCCACTGAGAAACGGGAGTGAGATAAACCTCCCCGTATTCATCACTGTAAACCGCATTGAAGCTGTTCACAAACTCATCTGCAGTGAAGCCGAACATCAGCACGCCGTCATTGCGAACGGCAGAAATCTCCGCCGTTTCAGCACTTTCGGTTTTCTGAGCTTGCTCAGAAATATTTTGAGTAATCTCGGAAACATTCTGAACAGTTTCGGAAACATTGCCGTCCCGCACCTCTCCGCAGCCGCAGAGAAGCAGCAATATGAGCGGGAAAATTCTTTTCGGCTTAGTGATGCTCGAAAATAACATTTCCGTCCTTTCTGGGCTTTGCCTCGGGAACAGGCTTGTCGGAGTAGCCGAGAATGCAGTTTCCTATGCCCACATAGTTCTCATCAAGTCCCCATTTTTTCATAATGTCCTTTCCAACGGGAGTAGAGAACACCTCACGGGCACGGTGTATCCAGCAGGAATCAACGCCCAGCGCATGAGCCGCATTCATAAGGTTGCCCATAACAAGACTGCCGTCCTCAACGTAGGTGGGAACACGGCTGTCGGCAAATACAACCACAACAACGGGAGCGCCGTAGAACGGGTCACTGTCTGTTCCCATGACCTTGGCGTTAAGGAAAGAGATGTCGGATATCCTGTCTCTGTCCCTGAGCACCACCATAACGGCGGACTGCTTGTTCATTCCGCTGGGGGCATATGAGCCTGCATCAAGTATCTGGTCAAGCACATCATCGGGAATGCTCTTGTTGCTGTAAGAGCGCACGCTTCTTCTTGTAATAAGGTTCTGAATGGTTTCGTTCATGATCTTCTTCCTTCCTTTTATCAATACACTATAACATCATCGGTGCGCTCCTCAAGGGAAACGTCCGATATTTTCATATCCACGCCGTATTTTGCGGCAGTCCTGTGAGCCTTGGCGATTATCCTCACCTTGTTTTTGTCAAAGGTTTTCAGGATAAGCTCGTCCTGCTTTTCCCGGGGGATAAATTTCAGAAAATTCTCCAATACTCCCGGAGATTCGGCAGCACTCAGCACCATTTCGGGCAGCGGGATATCTTCCTTTTTCACAAAGGGCAGGATAGCTCTTATTGCCTGAGCGTAATTCAATTCGTCAATATCTATTGTAAGTCTGAATTTCATATATTATCGTCCTTTCGCATTATGTGATTATATTATACAGCAATGGTATAAAAAATTCTACAGATATAAATTAAATATAATCTGCATACAAGAAAAAGCACGTACCTAAGGGTGCCCCTTTAAGTACGTGCTTTCATTGTTTAAGAATTCAGCTTAGTCCGAACGATCAAACCTCGTCCTCGTAAACCTCAACATCGCAGTCGCCTGTGAAAACGACATACTTGCCGCCCTCGGTGATCTCGAAGGAGAATGTTCTGTCATCACCAACGGAACCGTCGGAAATGAATCTGAACTGACCCTCGGAGGTTCTGTCAAGAGCTGTGCCGTCTGCACCCTTGGAAGCGCCGGTCATTGTCATGGTGATCTGTACCTTTGCAATGCCCTTGAATGCGCTGAGGTTAAGCTGTCTTACCTCGATAGCGCCGTCAAACATTGCCAGCTCATCAGCGGTAAGGAACTTGCCCTTGTTGGAAAGGTCGATATCTGTTACTTCGTCAGCATCGATATCGTCGCTGTTGATGGTTACGGAATATCCGCTGTAAACGAATGTTGCGTTTACATTGTCCTTCTGAGCAAGAAGCTCAAGAACTCTTCTGAGGATAATGTCATCGGATTCCATGATGATAACTACCTCAGAACCGGAAGCTGCCTGACGGATAGCATAGCCTGCTCTTGCTGAGCTGTACGCATTGCCGCCTGCATAACGGCTTGCTGCACAATCTGTGCTGCCGTTGGAAGGATACTTTGCTGTAGGATCGGTGCCGTCTCCGTTGTAGCCTGTGGGAACAGGGTTGGGAGTAGGCTCGGGATCAGGATTGGGCTTAGGATCGGGATCGGGGTTAGGGTTAGGATCGGGCTTGGAGCTGTCAGAACCGATATTAACTGTATATGTAACAGTTACGGAGCTTGCAGCCTCGCCGGAAGCGCCCAGTGTGTAATTGGGATAGTAAACGTCGCCCTCGTTCATTACGTTGCTGAGACCGATGGTAACAGGAACGGAAACAGTAGAGTCAGCATCGTAGGAATCGGGAAGAACGATAGAGGTCATAACGTCCTCAATAGCCTTTGCAGGGAGAGGAGCGTGGTCACCCTCGGAAGCGATAAGCTCCATTGTGATTGTCTGAGAACCGATAGCAGCTGTGATCGCTGAAGAAACAGCGGAAGCGTCGGAGTTGTAATCAACATCAATGGTCATGGGACCGCTTACGGTGTAATCATCATAGAAGGTAGGCTTCCAAGCCTCAAAGTTGATAACGCAGGTAGCTGTGGTAACCGCATCGGCAGAAAGCTCATACTTTGCTTTTCCGACAGTGGTAAGAGCAAATACTGCAACACCCGCTGCTCCGTCAGATGAAACTGTAAGAGTGTAGTCATCGGAAGTAAGCATATCAATGCCGCTTACCTTGACAGCACCCTTGATAAGCTTTACCTGAGCATCTGTATCGGTAGTGTAAACTGTGATGGAATCGGGAAGTGTTACTACGGGGGTAATGGTCTTTATCTTGCTGCAGTTTGAGTAAACGGAAGCAGAAGATACGGTAAGATCATTGGCGCCTGCGGAAACAAAGAGCTTGGCAACATCAGAGAAATCTGTGCTGCCGCCTGCTGCTGTCCATGCTGCAGCCATATCAGCCATCATGTAGTAAGCAACGCCGTCGGCAACGCCGTCAGGCTTTACCTTTATCCAGTTAAGGGGAGAAGTATCACCCTTGCTGTCGCTGAGAACAAGGTCAGGGCGATCTGAGCTTGTATATTTGACAGCAATTACAGAATTGCCTGCCAGTACCTCGGGGGTAACGGTCTTGTCAGTGCCTACTTCGGTGAAAGCAGCCTGACCCCAAGCGCCGCAGCTTCCGCTGGACTGGTCGAAATCATACTTATAAGCGGGAAGTGTGGGAGCAGAGAAGCTTGATATCTCAACAAGCTCAACAGATTTCAGTGTTGCAGTAACGGCAATATAGTTCTGAACATTTCCGGCTATATGGTCATCGACCTTAAAATCCGAAGCAGGAAGGTAGCAGTAATATTCTTTATCCTTTGAACTGGTTGCAGGAACCAGATTTTTACTGCTCTTGATGGTTCCGTCGTAGAACTGACCTGCATTATACCAGCCGCTGTAGGAGCCCCAGCCCCAGCCTGCGACCTCGCTCATTTTGTTTTTGCCGTCACCGATCTCAGGTGCAGTGTCAAAATCCATGGTTACCTTTACATAATTTGCGGAAGTAAAGCTTGACTCGTCGATTCCGTAAAGGCTTACCCAGCAGGAAGCATACTGAGACATAACGGGGTTGCCGTCAATGCTGAAGGTTTTGATAACACTTTCAGTGCCATTAGGTCTATCGACCGGAGCAGCTTCAGCAGTCATAGGTGCAAATGCCATAACGCTTACGGTCATCGCAAGAGCTGTTGCAGAAGCTATACATCTTTTAAGTTTCATTTTTGTCTCCTCCTTAAAAAAATTTGATTAAATCCTTTGTTTATGAAAGAAACATCATATGCCGATATCTCTCCCATAAATATTCACAAGTTAATTTTAACACATTTTTGCCAGATCTTCAACTGTCATTTTTACAGATTAGCCAAATGTGTTTTTTGTATGTTTGCACAAAAATTTTTCAGCTGTATTCAACTTAACTTTCCATTATTCCTAAAATTGTGAGTGAAGTGTTAGTGCTGCCCTCGGCAAGCTTTATCTCAACCGTGTGCTTTTCGCTGTCCTTGGAGATAAGTATCTGCTGAGTTTCGCCATAGTTGCCCCAGCCACCCTTGAAATCAGCGTCAAGAGTGCCCTTTCTTTCGCCGTCAACGTAAACATCATACTTGCCGCCCTTGCCGTCAACCTTTTTCAGGTAGAAGAAGCCAAGGCACTTGCACTCTGTCTCGAATTTAAGATATCCCTCGCCCTCGGTAACGAAGTTGTCGGGGAAAAGCTCGGGATAAACGGAGTTTCCGCCCTGCTCAAAGCCACTTATCTCCTGGGGAGCGATATCCGATGCGCCGAGCATCTTTGCGTCCTTGTAATAATCGGCAGTGTAAGCGGGAGTATCAAAAGCAACGCTGCTGTCGTCAATATTGTCAAGGTCGTCATAAACACTGTCAAGATATCTGCTTACAAGCTGACCGATAAGCTTGTGACCCTCGTCATTGGGGTGGATATTGTCGGGGGAAATGTCCTTCCAGTCAAGAGTGCCCGCAGAGACCTCGGGATAAACCACAGCCCTGTAGCTGAGCATGGGCAGGTCATATGCAGCGCCTATCTCCTTGTGGGTCTCCCACAGGCTGGTGCCATCCTCCTGAGTGGTGAACAACAGCATTACCGCAGGCTGGCTGTCGCAGTTAAGTATCTTTCTTACAAGGCTGTCGTAGGAATACTTGTTCATAAGCTTGTCGGTGTCGTTTACGGAAAATTCCACGATGACTGCATCGGGCTTGCTGTCAAGAAGCTGAGTGTCAACTCTGTGCACGCCCAGATAGGAATTTGTGCCGCCGATGCCCGCATTCACAAAATTAACATTGCTCTGAGGGAATTTTTCCACCCAGTACTTGTGAAAAAGCTCGGCATAGCAGTTGTTGTGGTCAGTGGCACTGCTTCCCTGAGTAATGGAGCCGCCGATAACGCCCACAGTGATGTCCTCTCCGTTTGCAGCCTTTTTCATAGCCTTTGCAAGGCGAGCCTTGTTACCCTCGCTGACAACAGCTCTCTCGTACATAGCGTCCGTAAGTCCCTTGGAGAGGTCAACAGGCTCAGTGGGAACAGCCTCGGTCGCCATAGTAACAGGAGCTGGAGCGCTCTGGGCAGCTGTTGTCTCGGCAGGAGCGTCCTCTGCACTGTCAGTCTGTCCGCAGGCAGCAGCAGATAGGCATATCGTCAGAGCGCACAAAGCGGCAATGATCTTTTTATTCATATCAAAACGTCCTTTCAAATCACATTTGCACACATTATAACACACAAGTGCAGTTTTTACAATAGATAATATGAATCATCTGCCTGATGCGCCCAAATATCGCCAAAAATTCCGCTCCCCTATTGACACTTTTTCGAGCTGATGGTATAATTTAGTTAGTATATGCTAATATAAACAAAGGGGATTTGAAATGAAAGAATATGGTCCTGAGAAAATGATCTCAGACAGCAGATTTTCCGTGCTTTTTGCAGATTCTGACAAAGCCATGCAGGAAAAGGTACTGAGCCGCATAGACAGGCTTGTCAGCGACAACAGGCCATATGCCGATGATAAGAACTACGGCTTTTTGTGCAACCTTTTCACCTCGCTGGCGTTTGTGTTCTCGTATGAAGAGCGGGGCAGAACAAGAGAGGAAAGCATAGCAATAGTGCGGAACGCCATGTACGACTTTGTAAAGCCACAGATAAATACGATGAAAAAGCTGTCACGGCTGCCTGTGTTCGTGCCGTTTCTGAAAGTGTATATGCCAATAAAGATCCGCAGAACAGCAGGCTACGGCTGGAACATCGAGCTGCCGCAGGCACCGAAGAACACCTTTTCCATGATAACCCACGACTGTATTTTTGACCAGCTGTTCAGGAAATACGGCATACCCGAGCTTACGGCTGTGTTCTGCCATGTAGATGATATCATTTACGACTCGCTTCCCGGAGCAGATTTTGTTTATACCCAGCAGATAGGAAACGGCGGAAGCTGCTGTGATTACAGTTTTGTGAGGAAATAAGATATATTAACGATATTAACGGGGACTTGCAGACAAAATGCAGGTCCCTGTTGCTTTTGTTTGTGCTGATTTTTCCAACAGTCCAATTATCACGCAAAAGCGGCAGGCTCTCGCCTGCCGCACATAAGGATACGCATTGCTGCGTTATAATCATCTGCCCCTGTGCTTTTCATCTCGTCCTCGGTAAGTTCCAGCCACGAAAGAAAAATATACGCTTTGGCATCTCTGCCGCACTCTGCGGTGCACTTGCTGATATCGTCAAAACAGGTTATAATTTTGATATGCCTCCTCGCATCGGGATACTGTAATTGTCATACTCCTATTATACCAGTTCGTCTGAAAAAAAATCCCGACACACCGCAGTGCATCGGGATTTTCTGTTACCGCAAAATTAAAGCATATGTGCTCTCAGCTCGTCAGGAGTCTGGGGGCAAAGGTATGCGGGAGCTACGTCGAAAATGGTCTTGCAGCCGCTTGCGCCCTCTGCGTTAAGCTTGTATGCTGCTCTTGCAAATGCAACCAGCACGCCTGCGGTGAACTCAGGGTTGGAGTCAAGCTTCAGGCTGAATTCCATAACGTGCTTATTATCGCCGTTGCCTGTCTTGCCAGTTCTGATAACAAAACCACCGTGAGGTATTCCGCTGTGGTTCTTTTCAAGCTCCTCCTCGGTGATGAAATGAACGGTAGTATCATAGTCGGAGAAGTAGTTGGGCATGGTCTTGATATCATGCTCGATCTGAGCCAGGTCTGCGCCCTCCTCAGCAACTACGAAGCACTCTCTTGTGTGCTTTTCACGGGTGGTGAGAACGGGATTTTCGCCGTTTCTTACCTTCTCGAGAGCGGACTCAACGGGAATGGTGTACTGCTTGCCGTTCTTAACGCCCTTTACACGTCTGATAGCATCGGAGTGACCCTGGCTTACACCCTTGCCCCAGAATGTGTAGTCGCTTCCCTCGGGAAGAACTGCGTTGCCGTACATTCTCATAAGAGAGAACAGTCCCGGATCCCAACCAACGGAGATAACACCGATCTTGCCGGACTCCTTAGCAGCCTTGTCAACATCTGCGAAATGCTCGGGGATCCTTGCGTGAGTATCGAAGCTGTCAACTACGTTGAAATACTTTACATACTCAGGGGTCTGGGTGGGAAGGTCATTTGCGCTTCCTCCGCAGAGGATAAGAACGTCGATCTCGTCCTTGTGAGCTGCTGCATCGTTTACGGAATAAACGGGAACGCCCTCTGTCATTATCTTTACAGAAGCGGGATCACGGCGTGTAAAAACTGCCTTGAGGCACATATCTTTGTTCTGACGGATAGAGAACTCAACGCCTCTTCCAAGGTTGCCGTAGCCTAAAATACCGACACGGATCATAAATATCAATCTCCCTATAAAATAATAATATCCATTAACGCAGAAAAGCAAAATGACCGACCTGCGGACGTCCCTGCCGCCCATATGCAAGCCGACTGTTATTTTCCTGCAAAGCAATGCACAAATTTATAATAACAAAAAAATCCGTAAAAGTCAATACCCTCCGAACAAATTAAGTCAGAAAATATAAACCTATGCGGACTTTTTTATTTATTTTAATGCAAGTAAGCAGCTTATGCAGTTGCATCATTCGCTGTATTTTGAATCTATTCCCAGATATTCTTCCAGCGTAAGGCCGCTGTCATAGACCTTTTTGGCAGTCTCCTTACCAAGGTATCTGATGTGCCAAGGCTCATACATATAGCCCGTTACATCCTCGCCGTCCTCGGGATATCTGATGATGAAGCCATATTCCCAGCAGTGCGCCTTGACCCACACATACTCGTCGGTATCGGCAAAGGAGATGTCAATGGTGTTCATATCAAAGGCAAGCCCTGTCTGATGCTCGGAATGGCCCGGGCGGGCGGAATAGCGGTCAGCCTCTGCCTTACCGCTGCGCTGTACATATCTGTCGTAAAGCCCCGACTGATATTCATAGGAGCGAAAGCCCGATGATACGTATATGTTCAGCCCCTCTTTTGCGGCTGCGGCCTGCATATCGTCAAAAGCCGCCTGAGCCTCGGGGTCAACGCCCGGGTTATAGTCCGCAGGGAGAGCGTAGGTCTTGTTTGCAATGAGAATACCGCCTATGTATGTAAGTCCCGGAGCCGCCTTGACGGTCACGTTCACTTTTGCTGTAACGTTGGGGCTGGCAGCGGAAGCCACGGTGACAACGCACGTACCCTCACCCACAGCGGTGATATTTCCAAGCCCATCTACCTTTGCAATGCTTTCATCGGAGCTTGTCCATATCTCGGATTTATCAGGAGCGCTTTCGGGTGACATGGTGACAATGGGCATCTTGTGTTCGCCCTGAGAAAGCGTCACATCGTAAAACGTAAGCTCAATGCCTGTGACAGTGCCCGTGCTTTCTGCCTGAGCGTCCTCATAAACCGCCTCGGTTGTCGTAGTTTCAGCTGCTGAGGTCTCTTCTGCCGAATTTTCAGCAGCCGCAGGTGCTTCGGTCTGTACCTCCTCCGCAGCAGTTGTTTCCAAGACTGTGGTTTCATCGGCAGGCTTTTCACTTTCGGATATCGTCTCCGATGTTTCAGGCTCGGTTTCCGATGTTATTTCTTCCGAAACAATTTCAGATGAAACAGCAGTGGTGACATCGACAGATGCGTCAGTATCCTCGGTCACAGCAGAGGTCTCCGCCATTACGGGTATATTTTCTTCCACCTGAGTGCAGGCGGTAAGCATAAGAACAGCAGCCAGCGCCGCCGCAAATCTTTTCATATAACTTCCTCCGATATACATTATAATAGTATAAAAGGATAAAAAAAACGCCGAGACTATTGTCTCGACGAATCGTGGAGCGGATTACGAGGCTCGAACTCGCTACCTCCACCTTGGCAAGGTGGCGCTCTACCAGACTGAGCTAAATCCGCAAAATGGTGCCTCCG
>UMBM01001729.1_pt1 | contig 43911 bp, 36 predicted proteins | sample 1963971 | NCBI WGS metagenome assembly UMBM01 (sample SAMEA4835942, study PRJEB28245) | human gut metagenome | biome: gut microbiome; material: fecal sample | place: Denmark | collected 2008 | reverse complement strand
TGTTGACATCAATGTACTTTTCTACACTAAAACTTAATTCCCATCTATCATTAAGAGTAGCAGTGAGAGAAGCAGTAGAAGTGTCAATGCTATTTAAGGCGCAAATTGCCTTGCCTTCTGGATTTACCAGATAAAAATCATAAGGCTCTGTATGATTGAAAATGTCTTTTATAAATTCCAATTCACTCTCACGCCTCCTTTCTGAATTTAAAAAGCTCCAACCTTCTTAGGTTCGAGCCACTTGATTTTTATTTTGCAACGACCTGTAATTTCAATCTGGTTTTCTCCAGGAACAAGTCGTAACCAATATAATTTTTGTACAGTGTCCATCTTGAACACATTTGATAATACAATTCCTTTTCCATTCAGTTTAATAACTTGATGCTGACAATTAATCTCATAAGTACCTTTCGTATCCCATAAGTGCATCGTGCTGTTGTCGTCTGAATGATTTGTAATTTGAAGATCAGTCCAAAGCTCAGGACTTTCAACTTCAATAATAGGATAAACATATTGTTCCAATTCATCTGATCCACAATCAAGAACTAAAGATCCATTATGATTAGGTGTTTCTAGTTTGTTTGTCAGATCAAATAAATTGCTTTCTTTTTCTACAAATCCATATGGTGCATTACACTCAAAGTCAATCTTTAAGCCAGCAATTCCTCCAGCAAGAGCAGGAGTAACCTTAGTAACAATGGCATAGAAAATAACATCATTCTTGCTGCCATCACAGCCATAAAATTCTAATTTTCTATAGCTCTTAGGACTTGTTAACCATCTAGTGACTTCAGATACTTCATTCTCAGTAAATCGTTTCTGATCTTCATGAAGAAGAGTAATCTGAAATCCAAGTTTCCCTGAATATTTTGTATTATAAGCATGATAAATGTTACGGTTCATAGTAGTTGAACCGCTTACGATCTCTCTATCAAGACCGAATGAATCTTCGGATTTATCAAGATATCCAATGATCATTTTATGTGAAAAGTCCGACAGACTTTTATTGTTATAAGTAAAACTTATTGCATTTGAATACATAGATTCTCCTTTCTTAAAAATGTCCTGTAAGTACCAATTCTACAAATTCCACCTTTCTTTTTGACGACTTTTGGCATATAATGGTATATGTCATATTAAATGATGCCTGAAGGATATGTAGTAGAAAGAAGACTACAACGATGGTCGACACATTACTTACCGTGTTACATAACGCTGCCGATATTGCCAATATTGCAGCATTTGTGATCTTACTAATTCGCAAATAAAAAATGTATCAAAAAACATAAAGCAAGAGTTTTGTATTCGACTTAAAATATCTATACGCTTCCCTGTCCAATTAGCGCACCGGATACTATAACGAAAACCTACATAGTAGATTAGGCAAAGACAATACAAAAAGATTGCTTTTATTGAAAATTCATTGAATAGAAGCACAATATGTGCTATGATGAATTTGGTAAGTAAGAATAAACAACCACGTTTAAATCTTCAAAAGATTGTAGGATTGGACACCCTACAGGATTAAAAGGATGATTAAAGGAGGAATGAAGGAAACTTTATGAACACGAGTCTTATGACTAAGACTTAATCATCGCTCACAAAAAGACACCCACTGTAATTAGTGAGTGTCTTTTTCTATACTTTTATAATAAATTTCCATCCCTCATAGAAGCAATTTCTTCCCTGATGTACATAGACCTCATCTCAGGGGTCAGCTCATCGAAAGGAGTTAATCCTTCATCATCCATATAATTCATCAGAGCTCCCAACGAAATTGAATACAATCTATTCCTGTATTTCATTCGCACAATTCCGATTAATAAAATTCCAATAATAAGTAATAATAATAAATTAATTTCCATGATTTCCTCCAATTTAAAAAGAGCCCATGTTTTCACACAGGCTCTACATTATTTACCGATCGTAGGCTTACGACCAATTTTGTGATATTCTTTTAGTTTGTTAGCTTGCTCTTGATCATAAACCTGTTTTGCAACAACCTTAAGATCATTCAGAACACTCTTATCAATCATGCCTCCAGATTCTACTTTGATCAATGCATCATAATAAGAAGAAAAGTCTCCAGTACCAGTCATAATATCTTTTGTCTTAGAGGCTTTAACAACTGATTCAGAAATCTTAACAGCTTGCTTCAGCACATCAGATGTTTCTGGCTTCAGTAAGATTTCGTCTCTACGAACAGTAGCAATACCATGATCATGATTGCTTTGAATTACACCATTAAGCTGAGAGATTGGTATTACATCATCAATGACACCACCATTTCTTACACCTGCTTTCTTTAATGCTGTAAGGATTTTATTTGATTGAGCTTTAGAATATTTCCCATCTTTTCCCTTATAAAACTCTTTCCCCTTTTTAGAGTTCTTAGTCGTAATTACTCCAAGTTTTTTACCAAGAGCTTCCATACCTTTTGGATTGTTTACAACATCATAGCCCTTACTAGCTAAATAATTGTTTAAAGGAGACCAACTCTTAAGCTGAGCTTCAGTGTAAGCAGCTCCTATATGAAAATTTAATCCTAATGACTTAGCTTTCTTTTGACTGGCAGATAGTTGGATTACAACAGTGAAATTCACAGAGAGTCCATTAGCAGATTTGCACACTGGAGTAACTGTTCCTTCATGATCTCCTTTTGTAGCCGTAATTGTACATGAAGCTCCTGAAGGAGACATTGTTATGTAACCTAGGCTATTAGAATACCAAGAAAATGATTGTCCAGCCCCGTCTGGAGGAACAATATCAGAAACAGTAACAGTCTTACTTTCTCCAGGGGCTAAGGTAATAGACGCTGGACTAACACTGAAAGACATAAGATTATGTTCCTGCTGTTCAGGTGTTTTCATAGAACCACTAACAGCACTAGCATTTCCAGTTTCAACTTTTGAAGAATCAACCTTAGACCCAGTAATACCAGTTGTACCAGTTACATTAGTATCAGGATTTGCAACATTATTAGTCACAGTGCTGTTCTTGTTCTGAGTATCCTTTGCATTCTGTTCAGGCGTCTTACCATTAGCAGAGCTATTGTATTCAGAATGATATAACTCACTTAGACCATTAATAAGTCCAGAATTAATAGCAGTGTCATTGATCTTCTTAAAGACATCAGAATAAGAATCTCCAACCTGTTTTAAGAACTTGCTAATAAGCTTAGATTGTTCATCCAGAGAACCGCTTAAAGATTTAAGCTGTTTATCCAAAGACTCTTGTAATTTTTCAGTCAGATCATCGTATCCTTGGGATTCCATAGAATATTGATGTTCTTTCTTAGTATCATCCATTTGTTCCTGAGCATCGGCAATCTGAGCATCTAATTTGGCTCTTTGTGCTTTCGCAGCTTCACCTTCGACGCCCTCTAAAGCAGCACGCTGAGCTTCAAGAGCTTGCAGGTCTTTTGTTTGACTCTTGATGTTTTTATCATAATCATAATATTCTTTCTTACGATTTAAAGCCTCTTTACGCTTATCAATAACTTTAACCAGAGCATCAACTTCAGCTTGCATCGTTGCCTTACCAAGTTCTATAATTTGATTCTTATAGTCATTGGTATTTGTTGCAGCCTCACGAAGTTGTTTATTGATTTCAGCTAACTTACTTTCAAAAGCAGAATCTCCAATTTGATGATCGTCATGTAATTTATATAAAGCATTTCTTTGTTCTGCCAGATCGGCCATATTAAGCTGTTCTTGGCGCATACTATCACTTAGAAGAGCAATTTTAGCTTTACCATCTGTAGTCAGTTTACCTGTGTCAGGATCGTTTAAGTAGTCCTGATTCAACATATTCATAAGATCGTTGTTTTCATCGATACGAGTATTTCTCTTATCAATCTTACGACTGCTTTCATCAAGAGGAATCATAATAGCTTCCTGACGTAACTGTTCATTCTTTTCTTCTAAAGAGTAATTTTCTTCACGTCTTGAATACCAGTCATCATAAAGCTCTTTGTATCTTTCAGAATCCTTAGCAACCTTATTCATCAATTCCTGATCGGTTTTCATGATCTCAGCATTGACAGCAGCCCTATCATTGTTTTTAGCGATCTGATCAGTTTTTGACTGCTTAGTAGCATAATCACCATGAGCTTCAGCCATAGAAGCAGTATGTTCTAAGGCAGTAGCAGCATGTTCAGCTTCATCTGCAAGTCTTGTCAACCTATCAAATTTAATCTGATCAATTTCTTTTCTTGCATTTGCAATAGCAGTATCAGTATCAGCAATATTATTCCTAAAAGTTTGAATCTGGGCTTCATATGTGTTCTTTTGTTCATCTGTTAAGATTCCCTTTTTCTTAGCCTTATCATATTCTGCCTGATATTTATTCAATTCTTGTTGCTGAATATTTCTCTGATTTTGGTATTGTCGAATCTGATTGTTTAGATTAGCTGTTTTATTATCAAAAGTATCTGAACCCTGAGCAATATTAAGATCATTGATCTTTTGATAGTTCTCTAGGATAGCAGACGTTTTAGATGCCATAGCATCATAATAACTAACAACCTTTTCAAGCTTGGTTTGTACCAGTTCTTGTTGTTGTTTCTTAAGCTCCTCAACTTGCTGTTTGCATTGTTTAGCTTTATCATACCAGTTCTTATACTCTTCAACAGCACTACGGATTTTATCATTACTAATAGTTTTGATATCAATAGACCCGTTACGTACTTTTTTAAAATAAGATTTTAGAACTTTTTGATTCTTAGCTTTTGAAGCATTTTTTGTTTTAGGAGCTTTCTTAACTGCTTGTTTTTCAAAGCTTTCATAGAATTTCTTATATTTCTTATAACCTTGGGTATTAGCAGTGATAGAAGAACCAACACTTTTTAAAGCTTTATCGTAATCATCAACAGCAGAAGTAAGACTATGAACATTTTCTGCTTTAGCTGTCCAAAGATCAGTAGCAGCAGTAAGATTTTCAATCTTTATTTCAATGAAATCAAAAGCCTTACCTATCTTATTAAGATAATTTTCTAGAGCTGATTTCTTAGATTTAGATTTGGTTTTCTTCTTACCGCTTCCAGAGCCAGACTTACCAGATCCTGAACTTCCAGAACCGGTTTTAGATTTACCAGAAGAAGAAGTAGTTTTCTTCTTTTTGTGTGTAGTAGTTTTGCTACCATTAAACTTAATTTTAATTCCAGCAGAGTTAGCATGAGCAGTTCCATGAGCAAATGCTCCTTCACCGCCAACAATCTTAGCTCTACTTCCTGTCTTTCCTTTGTTTAGGAGTTCTTTTGTTTGTAGGTGATTAAATACTATATCACCACGTTTGAGGTTCACAAATTCTGGGCCTTGAGACCCTACTGTAAACCATCTGTTACCACGTCAATTATGTTTTCATCGGTTCGCAACACCGACAAGAGTTTTCACTCCTCATGCTTTCACATGAGTTCAGACTATATCTTTTACCTGATTTTTTGTATGATTTTTTGTATGAAAAAAGAGCAGAAGTAAAATTACTTTTGCTCTTTGATGAAATTATATTATATATCATCTTTGTTTATAGAAATCCATCTTTTTTTACTCCATTTATATATGCCCTCACAATCGGCGCATAACGTATATTTTTTCTTGCCCCATTTGACTTTAAAATGAACTTCTTCATCTTCCACATTCCACCAAGTTGTTCTGCCTTTGACTTTAAAATGGACGTATTTATGTTTTCCTGGCTTAATGTCAACATATTTTCTTTTGCCAGTAAGTTTAAGTTTTCTATCAAATTTCGTATAATCACAATCATAAGATCGTGCACCTTTAGAATATATTCTAATTGTTTTGTTAGACAAGTTGGTAATTTCTATGTCAAATACATTGTTTCTTGTGTCATAACTATATAAAGCAACTCCACTGGTTTTAATGCTATTGTACCCACTAACGACTACATTAAAAGAACATGATCCCTCATAAAGCTCTTCAGAAGTTATGTTGTCATCATCATTATTTTTATAAACATTGCACAAGGTATGAAGATAAACTTTTGATTTTCCAATACGTTCTCCATATACAAAATTACTAAGTGATGGAGAATCATCGTCATCTTCTTCGTTATCGTAAGTTAAAGAAATATTTTTATTAGAACGCTCCCACGTTGTTGTTAAAAGTTCACCTCCCCATATAAAATCAATAGAATGTCCATCTAATTTTGCATCTCCGCATATCTCTTTGTTTTGACCTAATTTAACATGGATAGTTTTAGGCTTAGGAGTTAAAGTAAAAGTTGAAGCTGAAACATTAGTTGATCCTACACATAAGCAGAAAACTATTCCAGCAAATAGAGTAGTAATTTTTTTCATGTCTTTGACCTCCTAAAATTCCTTTGTAACAGGTTTGGTAAATGGTGTTTCACTTTCATAATAGGTGTATTGTCCAGGGGATACCTTATCAGAATTACCATAAGAAACTATTTCCATTTTGACAATCTTATCCTTTGCTTCAAAGCTACTTTCTTCCCACATAGATTGATATGCTTTTAAATTATAGTAATATAGAGATTGATCGTTTACTACGGTTCCATTTTTATCATAAAAACGAATATCAATATTGGCCATATCATAATCATAATTTGTTAGATTCTTGATTTTTATCTTATAAGTTCGATATCCATATTCTGAAGACTTTACTTCGATTTTTTCAATTTTATATGTGTCATCTATAAGAACAGCGCCTTTCGGACAATCTCCATTCCCTTTTACAAGTTCATTATAGGTTTTTTGATCCTTTTTTGTTGAGAAAGAAAGGTGTGTTTCGTCAACCAATTTTTTTAAAATCTCAACACGGCGACTATTATACACAAAATAATTATATTCTAGTTTTGTTGGAGCACTGGTGTAATCATCAAATAAATCATTTTGTGTATTTAAGGTTTTAATATATTCAGAAATTAAATTTTGTGTATTCTTGTTTTCGAATTGGATTTTAGTTTCTGAATATTTGTTTAGTGGTTTTAATTCAGTAGCAATATACTTTTGCATCATAGCTGCGTAGTCAGATTGGGATTGATTACTATCATCAGTCTTATCACTGATCTCCCACCTTTTTTCGAGCCCGGTTTTTAAATCATTTGCTACTTGTTGGTCTGTGATTTTGGCTTCTCTTTGAGGAGCATTTTTCCCACAAGCACAAAATAAACATAAACCTGTAAGAAGCATACATCCAATTAAAATTTTCTTTTTCATACATTTTCCCTCCATAATTTATTTATAAAGCAATTATACAGCATTCTACATATTTTTCATAGAGAGAATATTTGTTTATCATATTTATCAGGTAATTTATCATTTTGATTTAAACATTACTGTACCGCCATTAGCTTGCGGCTCTACTCCTCATAAGAGGATAGTCGTTGAACCTTATCCTATTCGGATCTTGGCTGCTGATTGTCTATTGTAGCAGAAGCAGGGGATTTAACCTCGCTTCCATATAATTAATTCTTTTTACTTTCGTAGCATTCACATCTAGGCATATTTCATCCTTCTGTTGTAGCTTAATTATCTTTAAGACTTTCCAGCAATTAGATAAATTTTCACATATGTATTACTACATAAGGTCGCATATGTGGTTTATACGACAAGTTCGTCTCCTAATTCTCCTGTAAGAGCTCGTTCATCTTGTTTTAATCCCCAATCGCCACCATTGGCGTGAGCATTACCGACAGATGATTTGAGCTTATCTGTTTTCTCTTGTAAATATTTGTTCTTTTCAGCCTGTACAACAGGATTGATTTCTGATAAATCAGAAATTTTTGTTGTTCCCATTGCAAGAGCACGACTTCCAAGTTTCTTAATTGTTCCATGAGCAAAAGCACTAAACTCTTCAATATCATCAAGTTCGCTATCGTACCAGTCTGTTAAATCATCGACAGTACCTTGAGCAAAAGCATTTGATCTTGGAATAAAAGATCCATGAGCATTTGCAGTTCCGTGTGCTTTAGTTCCTTTTTTCTTTCCTGAGCTTTTGTTGCCCCCGGATGGCGCAGAAGGTGTTTTTCCAGTAACAAAATCAACAATTCGGGTGATATGCTTTGCTGCCCATCCAGCGATTGTTCCATCAGCAAGAGAGGTGTCAGCCTTAAGCTGTGCAGTGTTTACAACTTTTTGGTTTTTCCATTCCTGAACTTTTTGATTGGCTTCGGTAATATCTCCTTTAAGGTGTCCGGTTTTGTCCACTTTAATCCCAAGGTATTCTAAAAGTTTTTGATTAGCTTTAGAAGCATCTACATCTAATTTTCCTTCTTTGTCAATTGGAATATTTAAAAAATCAGCTATTTCTTTGGTAGCTTTTTTAGTATCTGCATCAACTTTAACAGTTGTAGACTTCTTTCCGCCTTTGCCAAGATTGTCAATATCTTGTTTTGCCTTTTTTGTATTAGCCTTTACTTCAATGGTAACTTGACCTTTTTTCTTATGTTTGTTGTATTCATCAACAAGACGTTTAATCTCTTTATCAATCTTATCATTTCCAGTTTTTTCTACAGTATTGTCTTTGCCAACTTTAAGGCCAGATTTTAACTTATTAAGTTGAGTGTTTAATCCAGATTTGGTTTTGATTTGTTTTCTAAAAACACCATTATTGCTTTTACCGCTAATCATATTAGCGGTTTCTTTTTCAAGATTGGATATGGTTGTATTTAAATTCTTGACTCTGTTTTTTAAAGTATCTTGAGCCGCATCAAGGTTTTTCTTTGCACTTGCTTTACCAACATCGGTTTTAGCATTCTTCCAAGTATCATAAGCACTGTTGTAGTCTTTCTGGGCTTTTTGGACAGATTCTCGACCAGATTGAATTTTTTCACGAGATTTTTTCTTCCAAGCCTCATATTTAGAGGTAGAATCTACAGCATAGCCATTGTCATCAGCTGTTGATTTGGCATTTGTAATAATAGAATTACCATACTCAAATGCTTTTTTAGAATATTTATTACCATATTCTTTTACGAGCTTTTTGTCGTTAGAATCAACAGCTCCTTCAAATTTGCTTTCTGCATCTTTAAAATCTGCTTTATCCTGAGCAATCTCAATCTCAAACTTCAGTTTCTTGACCATCTCATCTGGGATATCTTCTCCAGCATTTTTTAGTTTAAGAATCTGCTGTCTGTAATCTTCAATCTGTTCTCCTAATGCTGTTTTACCAGCACTATCTTTCATTCCTTCCCATTTTTTAGTTAGCTGGTCAACATAGCTTTCAGCTTTTTCATACTGTTCTGTGACGGATTTGAAATCAATCTTACCGCCGTAATCCTTTAAGCGGTTCAACACAGCTTCAAAAGGTTCAATACCCATACCCATTGCTTTAGCAGCAGAAGCAGTATTAGTGATCTTTCCTGAATAAGTACCTTCAGCAGTTTTCTTTAAAGTACCAAAATCAGTATTGGCTTTTTGGGATTTGGCAGATAAATCATCTAAGAATTTAACCAGACCGCTATTATCGGAAGTAAAATACTTAGTAGTCTTAGCCCATGTTTTATCAAAAGTAGCAGCATCAGTCTTACCAGAAGAACTCATTACACTTGTTAGTGTTTTGAAATCATCTGTTCCAATAAGCCCTTTGTCACGTTCTTTCTTCTGAGCATTGAATGCTTCACGCATTGCCAAGTAAGTATCACCAGAATCAGCTGTTTCCTTAGCTTGAAGATAATCACTCCAAGTAGACTGAGATTTTGTCTGATTGATTAATTTTAGACGCTCTTTCAACTGATCAAGACTACCTGTCCATTTCTCAGTTTGAGAATTTAAGATATCAAAAGCCTGAGATGCTTCAGTAAGATTTAATCCATCAATGAAAGATTGAGTATCTTTGTTGTCACCAAGTTTTTCTTTGATATCTTCAATCATTGATTGAACATCTTTACCATCTTTTAAAAATCCTTCAAAATTCCCTTTATCGTCCAATTTGAAATCAACATTAAAAGAATCAGCCAAAGATTTGTTTAATTGTTCAATACTAACTCCATCATCTGTGGCAGCCTTTTTAAGCTTATCGTAAGCATCTTTGGTATTATTGAGCCAATTCTGAACACCCTTGTTACTAGATTTATCATAACTTTTTATAAACTTATCAAGAGCTCCTTGTGCTTTATCATCTTCGGCAAATTTCTTTGCTGCAGCAATAGTATTTTCTCGTTGTTCCTTAACCCAATCTTTATCTTTTAGATTGTCTCTAGTCGCAGTGTCTATATTATAGGTATTAGATCCTAATCCTGTAATGAAGCTTTGAGCACGACTACCTAATTTACTATAATCAGTAATACTGCCTGACAATGAAGTGGCAATATCCTGATTGTATTGATCAAGAGCCTTTTGGGTTTTAGTAAGCCCAGTTTTATATTCTTTAGCATAACCTGAGATTTTAGCGATTTCTTCACTAAGATCCGTTCCCTTAGGTAAGTAGTCTTCAGTTTTGTCCAAAATCTGCTTGTAAGAACCAATAAATTTGTTCATGTCAGCTTGTTTATATAAGTCAAAACTTTGATCTTTTGGTAATTTCAACACATCTTTGGCAGCTTTGTTGAAAGCAGCGGTTAACTGACTGGTTTTATCTCCTTGAAGACTATTTCTTAACTGAGTAGTTAAGGTGTCCATGTCATTACCCCAGAACTTATCAACACGAGTTCCAGAGGCTTTCTTAACTGTTTCAATATTACCTTCAACCAATTTGTCCCAAGTTTCATCAGAAGCATATTTTTTCTGTATGCTTTCTTGCTTCTTCTCCTGAGACTCAATTGCTTTATCCATCAATCCAGATGTTTTAGCAATAGCATTTCCTTCAGCATCATAACCAGAAATAAGAGAAGGAGTAGTATCTAAAATTTCCTTACGAATACTTAAGAATCTTTCATAAGAAGAAGTATCCAAACTGATATTATTACCATACTCATCTACGCCCTTAGATAAAGACTCAAACTCAGTTTTGCTTCCTTTAAGAGTAGAAATATTAGTTTTTGTATCAGATAATTTGTCCTGATAAGTACTACGTGTTTTATCAGCGGCTTCAATCTTATCTTTATCATAAGTAGCAGCTTTTTTGATAGCGTCGATACCCTTAGAAGCAGCCCAACTAGCTAATTGCATAAGAGCACTAGCAGCTAAACCAATACCAACATTAGCAGCAAAAGCACCAGCCTTAGCAGCAATACCAGAAGCTTTGATCTTTTCAAAAGCACCAGAAATTCCACCTGCAGCAGATTGAGCAATGCTACCAGATTTTTCTACAGCTTCATTAAACTTCTCAAGGTCTTTTCCATAAGTATTTTTCTTATCGGTAAGATCATAGTTGTTTTGTTTGGCTTGACCGTAAAGAGTACTAGCTGTATCACGACCTTTTTCAGTCTTCATTTCATTCTGAAGTCGCTTAAACATGTCCTCTTTTTCTTTGGCGGATTTACTACCAAAAATTTCAGGAACCATGCTATTACTAAAGAAATCCTGCAATCTACTTTGATCAGACTGCATATTCTCATAATTAGCCTTACGTCTTGTAGGACTAAATGCATTTAGAATAGCACTACCAATTGGAAATTCATTTTTACCAGTTTCTTTATTATACTGTACAAGCAAACTGTTTACTCAAGGGCAGGGAAATACCCTATTTTCACATTGGTAAAATATGTATTTGACAACCACTAATGCAATATTCTATACTAATTTTGTAACAAGAGATGTGTATTGTATCTCAAGGTAATAACACACATGGGGCTCACAATTCAGTGAGCCTTTTGTGTATCTGGATCTAACAGGAGAAGAGAGGTTCATAAAGATACCTCTTTTTTCGCAATTAACCTTGCAATATTTGGAAACATAAGTTATAATTAGAAATATCATGGAATAGTTAATTCCCCAATTAATTATTTTCATACAAAGGCATTCCTAGGAGGTAGGGATGCCTTTTCTTCATTTATGAGGTAACGAATCATTACCTTATGTATTTTCGTTGCTTTGAGTAGCAATTTTATTCATTAGATTAGTAATCTGCTCAATTGCTTTAGAGTAGTCATCAATGTATTGGTATGTAAGACAAAGAGCAGACTTCCCTGTGAATTTACTCATCAAAAGAGTGAACCCTTTTTGATTCATTTTATACATTGGTCTATACTGTCCTTTTTTATCCTTATACGAATCTAAGATATAATATGTCCCACCCAATTGAGGCAAGTCTTTAATAAAATTGTGAATTTTCTTTAACACATTGCTATGTTTTTTTTCATAGAAGTGTGCAACGTCAATAGAAGTTATATATAAACTTTCTCTTTCTGAGTGAACTCCACAATCTTTTGTAATATCATATCTACTAACAACTTTAGTATCTAATCTATAATTTTCTCTTCCCATATCTCCATAAACTCCTTTTAATATAAATTTAATTTCAAAAAGGGGTCGCATTTCACGACCCCCTATCAACAACAATCTCACCAAACTTTAATCTTCAAGATCCCCAACAACTCTGTAAACAAGTTTCTGACCTTTACCAGTTACATAAGTCTGTGGAACAATCACATTGCAAATCACATGTTCACCAACTTCAAAACATCCGTTCTCAACGTATCTCTGATATGGCATGTTGTCCCGCATCAGGATTCCATTGCTTCTCAGAATCTCAAAAAGACGATTCCTTCCAATGTCATATCCATCATTCTGCAACAATTTGGCCATTGTGTTCATGTCGATCGTATCAGAAGAAGCAGTAACACATCTTGCAAAATCTACATCCTCTTTGGTAGCTTCAAGTTCCCCTCTAAGCTCTGCGATTGTAGCTTGCTGAATTTCCAGTGCCTTAAGCACAAACTCTGCTTCAGACAGATTTTTATATGGAATGTATCCACCCGTACGTCTGATCTGTGGAAGAACTTCAGATGTTACCCAACGCTGAAATTTTCTGGCTGATGGCAATTTACTACCAAAAATTAAACCATATACACCGGATTCGTTAATAAAAGCTGTTCTGGTCTTACCAGCAGGCACATTCCCATTTTGGGAATCTGCTAAATCCATCATAATCATTGTTTTATCTTCTGATTGTACATGTGTTGAAACAGCTTTACTTGCGTTTGAATATCCTAAGCATTCTGCAATATCCTTTCCAACAAACCAAGGTTCATTGTCAATCTCAATACATCTGATTGATCCAAATTCGTCATTTACGAAGTTCATGATCTGATTGTTGTTTTCTACTCTGTTTTCAATTTTTGTTAAATTTGCCATATTAAATTCTCCTTTTCTTCAGGAAGGTGCACCAAATGGCATAGAACAGATGGTGCTGATGATTTGCTTATCCTTCTATGCATATATGGCTAATTTACTACCCCTTTAAAACACCAGGCTCTACCTAGTGTTTTAAGACTCAATTAATGTGGTAAGTCTGCTAGAGCAGTATAAAAAGAGTATTAAATTATGTTAATAAGTATTTATAATATATCATATAAAATTCATTTCCCTATGTGCAAGCATGTTTCCATGCTGATAATTTTCTAGCGGCACATTCGCATACAGTTCTGATCATCCCTTTCTGATGTCACTCGTAAGGTGAGTTAACCAGATTCCCATTATGATCGATGGACGTTCCTCTAATATAGAGGCTTCGCTGCGGATTCTGTATAAATATTGATCTTATTACTATATCTTAGGAATTACCCCTTGCCCTTAATACATCACTGTACTAAGTTAGTAATCAATATCGTTTAACAGTTCCCGTACATAAATTATCAAAAAGTATTTCAGTTTCGGTTGTTTTCTAAGCAATCTCTTATTCGTATCACCATTTCAATACAAATTCGTTCTGTGTTACCACTAGATTGCTCTGGGCATTGTACATGAGGACAACTGATAATTTGCCCTACCCAGCTTTCCTTTTGCTCCTGCGACTCCTAAAGCACCTATAAAGGCTGTTCTAAGAAGTCCTGCTTTAGTTACTAAATTTGTTATTTGAGTTCCAGCATCTACAAGTCCCTTGATAAAATCAGAAGAAATAGAAGTGTTCCACATTTCTTGGAAACTTGCTGTCAGCTGATCAACTTTACCTTGGATGGAATCAAGTTGAGTTTCGTTTTCACGAAGTGCTGATCCTTGTGAGTTTTGTGTTTCGTTGTAGACTTTTTCTAAAAGGTTAGGGGACTTTAAGACTGAGGCCACAATATTTCCCCTGTTCTTCCCTGCGATTTTCTCTAAGATAGAAGCTTGTTTAAGGTCACCACCATCTGAGCTTCCAATTTCATCCCAGATTTTACCAAGCCCTAATAAAAATTCATAAGTATTTTTATAAGAACCATCATCTTTTAACATATCAAAACCTTTATAGTCATTTGATGCTACTTTGGTTTGATTTTTAATGAGGTCTCTAAGCTGACTTACGTTTGTCACTACGCCATCTGTGTCCTCGCCTGCTTCTTGTAGGGTTTTCATATCTGTACCCCTAATCCTCATTGATACTGTTTTTAGACCGGCCTAATTTCATGTTACTTTCCCCAACAGTAAAAGGTACATACCATGTAAAACATGGCGTCTAAGAATTTCTTCTTAGTTCTGCAATTTTATTAATCAACACTATCGTTGCAGATCGGACTGGATCTTCACCCTCTTTCTACAGAAGTAGAGTAGGGGAGGAGCTTAACCTCTTACGTCACCACAAGAGGTATTACAGTCTCTACGGCTCCCTTATATTTTTATTTATTTTGTATGTATGGTTTTAATTTTTCATCTAAAAAAGACTCCATATTATCAAATTCCCAAAATGGGATTTCGATAAGAGGAATCTTATGTTGTTTCAAATATTCAACTTTTAAATTATAACGGTCTCCGATTAATTCACAGTAATCTTCTGGAGATTCTCCATTAAGCTTCTTTTCACGACTAATTTTATAATGTTTTTTGTCATTTACTTCAATTGCTAAATTAATAGAAGGAATGTAAAAATCCAATCGAAGTTTCCTAAGATCTTTCATATCGTCAAATTTCTTTTCTTTTACAATATCTTTTGTGTCAAAATATTGTTTTAAGATCCTAAAACATTTTATTTCAATAGGTGTTCCCATTTTAGGACATTCTGGGCACCCTCCCTTTCCTTCTCTGAGGAAATGACCAGGATGACAATAGAAATAATTATCATGTTCATGGCAATAGCATAATAATTTGGTTCTATTGTTTACATATGTATCAACAATTTCCACTTCTGGACGAACAAAGGCCATTCTCTCAATAAAAGCATCATGCCCTAAAGAAAACTTTTCTCGCATTCTTTGATTGTTACATTCGGGACATCCTGCTTTATAAAACAATAAATTAGAAGGATGTGATTCCCATTTTATGCCACAGATCTTGCATTTACATTTAATAGGAGTATGTGTATTAACATAATCTCCAACAATTTCAATATCTGGGCTAAGCTCTGCCATTTCTTGAACAAAAGTTTCTCTACTTTTTCGACGAGCAGCATGGGCCTTTTCAGCTCCACATTCCGGATGTCCACACCCCAGTTTTAAAACAGCAGGAGTAGTACTCCATTCTCCACCACAGATATTACATTTGCATTTCACCTTATTATAAAGCCCATGATAATCTTCAAGCATGGTAACATCTGGGCTAATTAATTTTTTAAAGTCTTGAGGATCAACTATCTTGCTTGAACAATATTTACATCCATATGTGGCTCTCCATAAATGAGACCAATCAGCATCTTGCTCACCTTTTTCTCTATGCTTGGGACATATGTATACAATTCTTGTTCCTTTCTTACCTTTGTACTTTCTTACAAACTCTAATCCTAATCGATCAATTTGTTCTTTAATATGTTCATCCGTTGCTAAATATTTCATATTTTCTCCTTTTCCTTATCCTAATTAATCCATACAAAAAACAGGGCATAATCCCTGTTCATACATACATAAAATATTCGGTTGCCTCGGTCTTGTCATGTGTTTATGATTTTAACCGATACGGCTCCTTGCTTAACCACGTATTACTACGCAGCTTGGGCGCTTGGTCTATATTCACCCACGGAGAGTGGCTCCTGCACAGTCTTATTTGCGACCGTAGTAAGAGCTACAGCTTGTTCATATGATGTTCCTGCCATAGATAATGCATCCGCAGATCTCTGCAAAGAACTAGCAATTTCATCTGATGAAATAGGTTCCTTGTTACCAATGTTATTCAAAACATCAACAACATTCTCTACATCATCAGCGCCCTTATCGAACCCCTGCATGATAGAAATCAATGCATTAGTAGCATCATCTACCTGCTCAAATTCTGATACATTCATGAGAATACCTGTCCATTTAGACATCTTCTCAGAATCTTGTGTGTTATAACCTAATCTAGCCCAATCAGCGGTAGATTTGGTTAATTCCACAGCATCTCTACCGATATCTTTACCAGTAGCATACATATCTTTCTCGACAGTAGCATAAACATCACTTGTATCACTTGTGACTTTCTTTAACTCTGTCATTGCAGCATCCATTTCTTTGATGCTTTCAATTCCTTGTTGGAATCCTTGCCATACGACATCAATTCCACCCATTGAGATCAAGTACTTACTTAACTTAGTAACTTCTTGACCCATATCTCCAACAATTTGTCCGAACAAACTCTTATATTCAGAACGACTCTTAAGCTGTGATCTAGCAATACCAGTATCCTGATTAAAATTAATAGCATACTTTTCAAGCTTTCCATCATCTCTTGATCTTGCTTTAATATAAGCAGCCATTCCATTTCTACCCATACTGGTTTCAAGAATGTTACTGTTTACACCAGAAGCTCTAAATAATTCTTCAGCTTTAGCTTCATTGAAATCATTTAAGGATAATCCTTCTCCGATAACAGTTCCCTGATTGTTCTGGAGCTTAAATTGGTTTCTAAGTCTACCATGTTCAGTAAGCTCAGCGTTCAGTCTATTAAGCTCTCTAATATCTTCCTCAATTTCTTTATTATCAAAGAAAACATCTCCACTATGTTTTTCTTTTAAATCTCTAATTCGGTTAACTGTAGCTTCAACCTTAGTCGCAAATTCTGTTGTATATTGTTCAAGATCTTGACTAACAATGGTCTTTGATAAAGCTCTGTCAGCAGCATTTTTAACACGATCAGATTTAGGATTAGTATTCCCTAATGCTGTACCATCGTTTGCTCCACCAACATTTCCACCGACTAAAACCTTGTTCATGTTCTTCAAGCCAGTAGCAATCTCACCAGTAAGATTAAATTTCTTATTTAAGTTATCAACCAGTCTTGTAACTTCACGAATTGAACTACCAATACCAGCAAAAGCACCTGCGATCTTAGCAGAATAAGCAGTAGACTTGTCAGCTAGATTAGCAATCTTATTTGTCATAGTCTCAATATCAGAAGCTTTCTTGTCTGTAAAAGACTGTCCTGTATTGAATTTAACTTTTAAATCAAGATTCTTTTTTAGGTCATTGATAATCTTCTCAACAGCAACCAAATCATCTAATACAGCATCAGTATTGATACTAACTTTAATAGGCTCAGAAGCTTTTTCTCTTAAAGAAGTAAGCTTGCTTTCAGCCTGTGTTAATTCTTCATCATTAACATTGATATCAATATTAGTGTCTTTACCATTAGAATCATCTTTCAACTTCTGGGTAGAACTAATAGCTTTTTCAAGATCTTCTGCATTCCCTTTGAAATTAACAGCAACATCAATATTATCCTTGGAACGTAGTTCATTAATCCCCTGTAGAACGGTATCAACATTTTCTGTATTATCTTTAAAATTAATAGCAATATCAATATTGTCTTTTGATCTTAATTCGTTAATTCCTTGTAAAACTGTATTTAACTCAGAATCGTTTGCTTTAAGATTAACAATGATATCTTTGCCTTCGTAAGAAGCAATCTTTTCATCAACCTTAGCTAACGCAGATTCTAACTGAGAAGTGTCAGCAGTAACTTTTACAGAAGATTCTTTGAGATGTTCACCTTCTATAACACTGTTTGTCTTAGTTTCAGTAACATTTCTGCTTGGAAGTTCACGAATTGCATCTTTGTTTTTGCTTAACCATTCACGGCTTTCTTGAGACCAAGGAGTTTCAATAGTAGCTCCTTTTTCAGCTTTAATAGATGTGTACGTATCAACAGTTTTAACAGCTTCTTGAAGACCTTTAGCTTCCTCGGCATAGATATTTTCTTCATTCTTAATCTTTTCATTGAATTTCTGGATATATTCTCTAGCGCTTTGGAAAGTACTGATCAGGTCTTTGTTACTCATGTCTTTCATGTCAGCAGGCATTTCAAAATCTTTATCAACTTCCCTTTGACGGAGTTCTAATTTTTTAACTGCTTCAGATAAGAATTGTGTAATATTTTTATCAACAGCATGAGTAGTAGAACCTTCTTCTGGCTGATAATTGCTTAGTATTTTACTGTAATACTCGGCTTTTTGTAGTTCCTCATCGGTAAGAGTTTCACCTTTGGATTGTTTTTCCATCAGGTTCTTACTACCGGCTTTTGCACCGTTGTATTGTTGAGGACTAATTGCTTGTCCTTCTTGAAATTTATATGGTTTACTAGAGTCAAACCCAGAAATCAAAATACCTTCTTGGGCTAAAATATCACTCCATTGTTTATTGAATTGGTTTTTAAGTTTATTGGTTACTCCTGTGGTCTTTTTGATATTTCTATCAGTGCTAGTCATAGCCTGAGTAAGAGCCTTATTAACCTGTTTAACAACATCCTCTTCGATCGGAGATAAAATATTTTTTAAGTCGATTCCCTGGGCTTGGAACAGGCTTTTATAACCTTCTGTACCTGCAAAATCAGTTTGTCCTGTTAGCAATTCTTTTATAAACTTTTGCCTAGAAGTAATAGTATTTCTTAACTCACCAGCCTGTTTGAGCATTTCATCGTTCTTACTCCAATCAGAATTTGACATTAAACCATGCAGTTCTTCAAAAGCTTTTCCAATATCTTCTTGAGCTAGCATTCCAGCCATTGCATATTCTTTAAAATCATTTAAAGAGATACCATTTTTAGAATTACCATGTAATTCGTTATATTGTGTTTTAGATTCGTTGTAAAAATCTTTATATTTATCTTGCTTATAAGTCTTTTTTTGTACTTCGTGTACCTTAGAAGCAGCTCTTGTGGCAAGATCACTGTCCTCGTAGCTACGTTTAGAAACTTTGCTTAAATTGTCGTTCTTAATTTTTTCAAGATCATTGTAAGTAGTTTTAAGATTCTTTAACTTCTTTTCTGCATCGGCCAGATCTTTAGATTCGTATACAAATTGAAAATTTGTTAATCCAGTTTTATCAATATAACTTCTGATGCTTTTAGCAACTTTATCCATAGAGGATTTATTGATATTAGCACCAATAGGTACTTGAACTTGTTTAAAACCATTTACTACTTCACTTTTCGCTTTTTCTAAAGAGGCTTGATCAACATCAACCCCCATAGAGGCAGTAAAAGAAATTACCTGTGTACTTTCTGCCATTTATTATTTCACCCCCTGTGATTTAAAGTCAGCTATCATTGCAGCTTTTAATTCATTCATATATTGCCCTTGTACGATCGCCATAGCTTCTTGGGCACAACTGGCTTCCAATTCAGCTCTTCGGCTGTTAACATCGTTCTCTATAGTCTGCATAGGACTAGGAGAAGAAGTAGGAGTTCCAACATTGTATCCACCATGTTCACCACCTACAAAGTCCCATTCAAATACTGTTTCAGCTCCCTGATGGTAATGACCACCCATAGAAGCAGAAGAAATAACAATTCCACCTTGTGCTGTTCCAGGGCCACTGATAGTTTTAACCAAAGGCTGACTAGCTTCATATAATCCATAGCTTCGTCCATATCGCTTAGGACTGTAATCTCCATAAAAGCTGGCTGCAGCCAATTCACCAATTTCTTTCAATTTTTCTGATGCTAATTGAGCAGCCAAATTAGCTGCAGCAACATTCATTTTCGTCAACACTTCCTGTGCTTTGCTCATGTAATTCTCCTTCCATTAAAAAAGAGCCTCACATGAGACTCTTTCAAAATTATTCTACTTTTAATTTTTCAATCATTGTTTTCATAACTTCAGTACTGTCAATTCCTTTAGCACCTTCTACAATAGCTTCCTGAATGCTTAGATTGATAAATCTTAATTCTCTTGAAACAATGGCTTCTAAAGAATTATGATTTCTCATATGATCTTCCCAAGCTAATTTATATAGCTTTTTAAATTCTTCTAGATCCTTTCCAATTTCCTCTAAGATTCTGTCAATCAATCCAGCTTCAGCAAGAGAATCTAATACCTCGTAAGTACTTTCTCCTTCAAATTCAATATTTGTATAAAGCTGTAGAGTAGTAGTGATCAATACATGATAAGCACTGATTGAATTTACAGTAATTGTATAGCTTTCACTTTCTTTCCCCAACGCCTTAACGATTTCTTCAATTGCGGTAATTTTTATTGCAATTGGAACATAATGACCAATTTTTAAGCTTGGGATAGCATGTTCTAATGTAGCTCCCTCTACAGAGTTATTAAATTCTTCAATAATAGTGTCTAAATTTACTGTATTTTCTCCCATAGTTATTTCTCCTTTTCTTTTTTCTGTTTCTCTTTTTCTTTTCGTCTCTTTCTTCTTTGAGACTGAATATATTCATAAGTTTTCCATCCACCATCAATCTTTGAGTATGCTACCCAATAAAAGTTGATATGAGGATATTTATATAGAAGTAATTTTCTTTTCATAGGTGCCACATGATCTGGCATACCTTTTACATCAATGACATCTTCATGTCCGTCTTTATATGTAAGTACAAAATCTGCCACATATTTAATAGGAAGATATTTTTTATCTTGATGTTCAAATCCTTCCTGTAATAAATATTCTTTCTGTCGTTCACAATAGGTGATTTCCCCTGAAAGGATGCCCGGAAGAACAGCATCTCTGTAAAATCTCATCTCAAGAGCAGAGTCGAATACGATCCCATCACACATGCGATTATCGGTTCGCTTACTAACATTGTACTTACTGTCTCTTTGTTTCTTTTCGCTCATAGTCCTCCTTATAAAATCCGTATAATAAAAAACAGCAGAAGTACCTGCTGCCATAATGTTCTAAATTAATTCATGTTTACACCAAGCATCATACAGGTGCTTAGTGTCTTCTCTGTTCCAAACAAATAAAATTTTATTCTGATCGAATCTATTGTCTGGAATGATATCCAAAAGTTCAGCTCCATAGCTTAAGTATTTAAAGTTCTGAAGCATATTTGGAATAAATACACATTCATCCGGTTCATAAGTCTTCCCGGTAATTCCACTTGTAGTTTTCATAGTTCCTCCTGTTTATAATTAAAAAAAGAGAGACACATAAAACCTAATGGCTATGTGTCTCTCAGTGATTATTTCTTTTCACTAAGAGATCCGCAAACCTATCTCCATTTCTTCTTACCACGAGAGCAAGAAGAAGGAGAAGAGGAAGGGGATTGAGCCGTTTTGTTGGTCTCAGCGAAAACTTTCTCAATAACGCCTAAAACGTCAGAGAGAAAGTCAGATTTGTTAGTTAAATCACACTTGTCCAGTTTTTGTCTTGTTTGTTCAGCATTGCATTCGCCTGTAGAATATCTCTGACAAGCATCAAATACTTTTCTACAATTGTCTGAATCAAAGATAAAATACCAAGATGGTTTATCTCTATCGACATCACAATGAGGACAGTAGTGATATGCCTTCCCACAACAAAAACAGGTTCTCTGTTTCGTTTCTCCCATGATATTCCTCCATTTCTAAATCGTTTCCAATCAAATAGCTGCCTTATCATCTGACAAGACAGCTTTTAAATTTGATTATTCTGTAGGCATTTTTGGTACGATGATATCGAAAAGTTTCTTTTCTTTATCACAGTACTGTTGCATACACTGGATTTCAAATGGATGTTTACCATCAGTAGAGAATGTTAAGTCTACATTAGAGCTTAACTTAGCCTGTGGGAATACAAGATAAGCATTGTACAGTGTACTTACGTTACATACGTCAGCACCTAAAATCTGTACAATCAGTTTTCCAGCTTTAGGGAATTTTGTAGCACTGTTAGTTACTTTAACAGCTTCAGCTGTCTCATATTCGTATTCAACGAATAACTGAGAACCTTTAGATAAGCCAGTTGGTAATGTTACACTATCTGTTCCTTTAGCATGAACAAATTTATCATCACTTGCAGCTGCACCATTAGTATATTTCTTCCCTAATGTGCTATCACCTTTTAATTCATAGATGTATTTAATCTGCTCTGTAGGTGTGTGTTTTAATGTAACAGCAGTACCAGCTGCAATATCAATTGTTTCGAAAGCTGTAGCAATTACTTTAGACTCAGCATCAGCAACCTGTTTCTTTGTACCAAACTGAGCAGCAGCTAATCCTAAATCGAATAAAGAGTTAGTTGCAGAGAAAGTAGCTTTCTTAGCTCTATCGAATTCCATAATAGGAACTTCAAGAGCATCAGTAGCCTGAGTTGTGTCAGACTCGCATTTAATAGATGGCTCTGTAATCTGATTAATAGACCATAAGATTTCTCCTGTGTCTGTATCTACCATGATTGCACGTAAGCATCTATCGATGACAAAGTTATTAATGTCGAATGTACTTGCCATGTTTAATCCTCCTTGAAATATTTAAAAATTTGTATAAAAAAAGCAGCTCCATAAGAGCTACTTAATCCAATTAAGGTCTTCAGTTTTGATTTTTGAGGTATCTATCATACCTGAATAGCATCCTTGTAAAAGTGCAACAGCTTGTTTCTTTTTCTGAATCTGTTCAACGCTAGACATAAAAGCTGAGATATTTAAATCTTGAACAGATTGATAATCATACTTGAACTCTTCAGTATTTACCATTGAGATAACAAGAGGAAGAAGTATTGGTTCAAACTCTTTGTTTTGATTCATTTCATATTTCATCTTGTCTTCTTCAATAAGGATTTTTTTAGTTTCTTCGTTACCAGCGATTTCTACTTTAGGTTTGAGGCCGTGCAAAGATCTAAAATAATCACATATTTTGATATAGGCTAGCTTGTCAATCATGATGTCGTCTTCCATATCAACAAGAACAAGGTCTCCATTTACTTGATTTTGAGCCATCTCAAATTTACTGAGGTCAACTCCCATGAACAATCGTTGAGATATGTCAGTTTCAAGAGTTGGAGCCATGAGCATAAATAAATCAAAGTCTTCAACTTCTTCATAGTCTAATCCCAATTTAAAAAGCCTATATTTCATATCACTAGGAATACAGGTTAACGTAAATACAGCTTGGAAGTATTTGTCTTCACCCATCTCTTTTATGTCTCTAAGAGTAGGTTGATGAATACTTATTGCATCATTGATATAATAATCATCTCCGAAAATGATAGACAGGTCTTTATCCATGATCTACCGCATTGTCAGGAATTTCCTCATGTGAGACATTGTTATGGGCATTATTTCTATTGTCCATTCGTCCCTGATAAGGATTACTTGGAGTGATCACTCGGAATTTCAATGTCCTGCAAACATATCTGGTATCAGTAGTTCCTGACACATCGTATGTAAGTTTCATTTGAAATCCTAAATTGTTACTCCACTGAAAATTATCTCTGATGCAATATCCTAAAAGATCATGTCTTTCAGCTCCATAAGGAGTAGCGAGATTATCTTCGTGGCAAAATACTCTAAAAGTACATACCTGTTCTTTCATCATCCCATTTCTGTCATTGATATCTACATCATCAATGTCGAAACAAATGAAATTCTGGACTTCAGATTGTACTGGTTCAATATGAACTGCGGGGAATATGTTTACTCCCAAATATTCATCTGGAGAGTTTGGATCAAGTTTTGGGTTATCCAAAAGCTCGATAATATCAGAATCATTGTAAAGAATTTCTTTAATAATCCTTTTCTTGTAGATAATATCATCATCTATGTTCTGAAAATCTCTTATCATAATCCAATCACCTCCGTCTGAAATTCAGCTGTTAAATCATCTACAAATGCTTGGATGGTGATCGTCTCACCAATTAGAGAGTACACCTTATGACATTTGATATTCACTGTTGTGTCATCACAAACAATGTCAAAGTCATCTAAGTGACCCTGTGGTACTATAACATTCCACTCCACTTTTTCAGGAGAAGAAGTAGTACCATCTCCACGTTTAATAATAGTAGAGAATTTTTTAGCACTACCGCCACATTTAATCTGTGGTTTAGCACCAGCAAAGTTGATCACCAATTTATCATCTGGAAGATCAGGCAACGTAGGCTTGTCTTCATCAGTTTCAATAGTTGGTGGAACTTCGGTTTTATAATAATCGGCAATCAATTCGTCCACATTATCTGTGTGACCGTTGAAAGCATCTTGTTTTAATGTAATTTTTGTAATTCCAAGAGGAACTGCATCCTCTCGTTTTGTAACCTTCCATGCCACTGGATGTAAAGGATTACGTGTAATTAAGAATCGTGTATCATAGTCTATGGTATTGACCACATCATTCGTTGGAACCCAGAATTGTATCTGATTTTCTACAGATGTTACTAAGTACAATTGTGTTACTCAAAAAGTTCGTTAAGCTTTTCAAGAGAAGCAATGGCTTCCTTTCTCATATTCTCATATGATGTTCTGACTATATCTCCATCTGGTCTAGATGCTACCCATTTCTGATCACTTGATCTTACATAATAGTCGATGAAGGTTCTCCTATTCGGAGCTTCCCTGCTGATTATCCAATCTTCTTTTTTTAAAACATTCGCACTTATGTATATTTCATCATTATGCTGTAGTAAAGAAGCTCTAAGGACGTTCCAGCAAAAAGAGTAGAATGCATCATAATGTCCCCACTATGATGGACAACTTCTCATCCGTCCAGGTCCCTTGATTATAGCTATTGCGGCTGCGGATTGCACCAAGACATGAATACACTTTCCCATTTGCAACCCACTTAAAAGTCCAATTGCAAAGAAGAATATTGTACCGATAGAAAAGAGGATGATTATCATGATCAACAATTAACCAAGTACTAAATTCCTCATCATCATTGACAGGAATATCTACGTAAGTTCCCAAAGGATACTTAACACCCGGTCTAAACTGTAGATGATAATCAATTGCATCTTTACTGATACTGTTTTTTGTATATGCTAAAAACTTTGCGTCAACATCTTCACCTAATATCCTACATTCCCGAAAGGCGGGGTCCTTTGTGAATGTGACATCCATAGCTTTCAGCGAATGGGCTCTGTACTTTTTAGAAGCAGCAGTACTATGAGCACCATTATTTAACCTATTTCTATAACTCTCTAGACTCATCTACATCATCCTCCTTGATATGGTCAACAAGTGATGTAGCATCGAGAATAGCTTTTCTATAAGCTGCATGATCGTAATCTTCTTTTAATGCTTCATCTCTAGCCTGAGCTAAGATAGCAAGAAGATCTAATACGACTGTCTGATTAGAAAAGATTTTATTGTATCCAGATAATTTCCATAATAATCCTGCAAAGTATCTATCCAAATTAGGATCTTTTTCTTCACGCATATATAACAGCTTGAAGATGGAATTCTGAATAGTCTTTTTATGAGCATGGATCTGCTCCTTTGGAAAATTTCCATATTTGCTATTCATACATTTCTCCTAACTATTGTTCTGTCTAAATTTTTCTGTTTGATAATCTCTGTAAGCTTTTTGTTTTTCTACTCTGATCTGATCTCTCAAGGCCATTACCTTATCTAATTGATTTGATTGAGCATAAAATTTTTCTTCAGCTCCACCAAAAATCTGTTTAGTAAGAAGAGTAGAGTTCACCTGAGGGCGAATCCATTCTTCTACCATAGACAAGGCTAAGATTTCAATTTCAATATCTGAAAGATCATCTTCAAAGACCCCTTCAGTATCATCTCTCTTGGAAAGATCAGAAGTACATTTGCTAAACTTAGAAATACTTGCAGTTAAATAACCTAACAGCATTTCATTGGCATCTTTATCAGATAGATCAGCAAAATCATAATCTTCGATCTTTAATAAGAAAACAGAGTAGATGCGTTCATAAGAGGTCATAATACACCTCCTAGAGCACTAACTTAGCAAACTCAGTTCCCAGTGATTTGTCGATTGTTTTCACAATACGAATACTATCCAGCTGTCCATCTTTAATAAGTTTTGCAGCAGCTGTTCTAGCAGCATCTTTTACTCCTTCAGGAGCACTATTTAAGAATGACTCTAAAGCATCTGGTGTCTTATCAAAGAAGCTTCTAGGATCATCTAATCCATAGAACTGATTTGTAATTTCCTGTAACTGAGGGTTTTCTTTTAAGAAATCTTCATCCATAACAATAAAATAAGGATAAAACAGGTAATCGGATTTTCTGGCTAACATTGCTTTTAAGTCCTGATACTCAACATCAGTAATTTCTCCATACTGGAGCCACTCATATCGAGTACGAGATTTTGCGAATGTTTCGTGATAAATTAATTCTCCTGTTGTTACTGACATACAAGGAATTAATTCCTCCTTGTCAAACACACGAGCTTTTGGCTCTGGTTTAGGGGTAGCTTTTTTTGTTCTAGTTCTTTTCGCTGTGGACTTAGCAGCAGCTTTTTCCTCGACTGCATTTTCTGTGTTAGTTTTATTAGTTTCTGGCATTTTATATCTCCTTTTTAATATCAAAAGAGCCAGCATTTAACTGGCTCAGATTTTATCCTACTGTAAATTTGTAAGTTCCGAATAACTGGTTGATAACAACATTGATACCAAGTTTCTGCATTAACTCGTACTCATATGTCATATCCTGGTTTGTTGCGCCATCATTGACCTGTTTAACAATAGCTTCACCTTCATTAACAAGTTTGATAGGTTTGTTATCAGGATCAATAGGCATTAACAGTAATTTCTTATTGTCAAGCTTTTTGTTTCTTGTTCCCTGTTCATTAACCTGAGGGATAGCCATTAATCTGATTCCTTCAAACTGTCCTAGTGTACCAGTTGTATGTCTTTCATTTCTCATATCGTCTGAAATCCAAGCAGATGGAGAAAGAGCGATAACCTGAGAAATAGCAGATCTTGTACCACAGATAACAACTTCTTTACCTGTATCTGTTTCAAGATTCTGAACAGCTTCAATTAATTTATCAGCCTCTAATTTATCTGTGATCTTTAAGTCTGTAGGTAATTTTTCATCAGCTCCCATGAAAGCTTCATAGATCATGTCATTGATCTTTCTGTCAAAAGCTTCATATACTTTTGTGATCATAGCAGCAAAATCACGTCTACCTGCCATGAAAAGTTCAAACTCTTCATAAATCTTAATTCCATACCAGTCTGTAGTAACAGAGAAGCTTTCTCCGATTCCTAATTTCTGGCGGATTAAGTTGTGATGATTACCAGAGAATCTACTAACTGTTAATACAGCCTGCTCTTCAACATAGAATACATTCTGATCTCCGTCAGCTAAGTTTCTCTGATCAACCCATTCCATGAAGAAAGGATTGTCTCCCCATCCACTTACAAGTAAGTTCTCTAATGTTTCCTCTAACAGTTCGAAAACTTCTGTCTGATGTCTACGAATAGCTTTTCTAAGAACTTTACGATTCTTTTCATCTTCAGCAACTCCAAGAACCTGAGCAAATTTCTTTCTAATAACAGTATTAGCAGCACTTTTAGCATCTGCAACACCGTCAATTTTCTTCGTTTTGTCGTTAGCTGTGTCTAACATTAAAGCAGAGAAGTCCATATATTCCTGCTCGCCTTGTTCAAAAACAGCCTGAACTGTTTCTCCCAGTTCGCTAAATTTCATAAGTCTTAACATATATTTCTCCCCTCCTTATTACGCTGTAGCCACTTCTGTGTTTTTCATTACTTCAAGCATGACCATAGTTACACCAGATTTGATGTATGTATAACGAATTTTCGCTACAAATCCATAATCTGTAACAGCTGTTGCTTTAGCAATTTCCTGATACTTACGATCTTTTGCAACAACTAAGTTACCAACTGTAACTTTTTCTCCAGCAGCTTTTGTGATCAGATAATCAGAAATTCCATACATATCTCTTGGAACAAGAGTATAAGCACGAGCACTTTTACCTGCTTCGATCACATAGTTGTATTCAGCCTGTCCAACTGTTGTAGACTGATCATAAATTAATGCTGGGTTAGCAATTAAAACAACCTGACTACCTTTTGTAGGTGTAGCTGCTTTATATTCTTCATTTCCACTTGTTTCTACTGGATCACCCAGAGCAACAATCATTCCATTTTCCATAGCAGCAGCATCGTCAACTACAGAAAAAATGTGTCCACCACCGAGATAAGTAGCATTGATCTTACTTGTCTCGACAACACCGTATTTTGTATTTGCCATTAAATTTTCCTCCTTGTTTTTAGACATTAAAAAAAGACACCACACAGGTATCCTTCAAAATTCATGTATTATTTTTCAAAATCATCAAATAATGAACCATATGGTTTATTTGCTGTAGATTCAGGTGATTTTCCACCAACACTCATACCAAATTTATGTTTAGCAGGATTTTTATAAGCAAATTCACCACTGATAGCAGCTTTTCCAATGATTTTTAAACATTCATTTTCTAACTCTCCAACAGAGAATTTTTCGATCTGTTCATATAGAGCAGAATATTCTTCAGAACCTTTTAATTTTTCTTGGAAAGAATCTAACATGGCTGTCTTTTCTTTCTTGTCAGCCTCTTTCTTAAACTCTCTAAGAGTTTCTAATTCAGGTTCCATTGCTTCATAATCAGCAACCTTGGATGTTAATTCACCAATTTTTGCTGTATATTTTTCTTCAACTGTCTTTTCAGTTGCTTTTTCAGCTTCATATTTAGCTTTATCAATCTCAGGTTGTACAATATCAGCAAGAGAGAAGTCTTCAGCTGGTTCCTCAGAACCTTCGAAATCTACAATTGTATATTTCTTTCTTTTCTTAGAGTCAAAATCAACTTTAACTTCATCGCCTGCAACATCAAAGCTGAATCCAAATAATTTGTATCCATCTTCTCTGTCATAAGCATAAACTTCTCTGCTGTCTACATCATAGTCCACTACAAAATATTTAGAATAGCTTCCCCAGTCAGTTTCAACTTTCTGATCAGCAAAAGCTTCACTCATAGCTTCTCCGAGATTACTAGACAGTAAGAATTCTTTTGTCTCTTTCATCTGTGTTAATTTTTCAGTCAGGGCTTTTTCGTCCATGTCTGCATATTCAAAATCAAGAGACTCTGGATCAAATCCAAAAGATTTGATAAGTTCTTTCTTATTCAAGTCATGTTCCTCCTTTTTCTTTGTGATTTCTGTGTTTTTTATTTCAAAACAGTACTGTTTAAAGTCTTCAAACATTTCCTCCATTGATTCTTTGAAAGTATCTGCACTATATGTTTCTAAACATGCTGATTCAAAACATGGTGGAGCACTCTCTAACAATGTGAACGCCTGAAATTCAAAATCAGTAACATGACACACACCATCAACCATTTCATATGAATTAACACCAATCTCCATGGATTGATCTGTAATACCATTTTCTTTGATGTGGTCATAAACTGCCTGACGTTTCCACAGAAGGACCTCACAACAAAAATAAGTTTTCACACGGCCATCATCTTCAGTAACATTTTCCCAATACCACTGTGGAGATTCAGGAATTACACCTAATGGATCAGTCAGATTGTATTCTTTTAAAACCCCGTTCTTATCTTTTCTAAATGTCGAGTCGTGAGAACCAATCTTGTCTTCATCGATTGAATAATTTGCTACAAGAGGTACGTAAGCAAGAGAAGAAGTAGCTTTTTCAAATGATTTTGTACTAATATAGCTACCATTTCGGTTTTTGCCCTCGTAAGCAATGTGTAACATTCCTTTATCAAAAGTGCTATTTGCAGACACAATATCCTCAATATAGGCACTGTATTTTAAACTCATTTTTGTTTTTTGTTTGTTTTTAGCCAAATTTCATCTTCACCGCCTTTCTTTTTGTTTTTTACAACTAAAAAAAGACCTCAGCGGTCTAGAATGTCATTTTATTTGTGAAAACCATCTTCATACGGTCATCTAATGAAAATTCCATATCTACGGCTTCCAATTTATTTTCAAAAATATAAACCGTATGATCTTTACATTTTTCAACTTTTAACAGCTTACATTTTTGTTCTAATTTTTCTTTTAGTTGCTCATCTATACAAAAGATGAATGGTTTATTCTCCATTTTTATTCTCCTCTCTGGTTGCTATACCTTCCTCAGTCATATCATCAAGGTTCTTTTTTTCAGCACCACCTTTAGAGTCAGTTGTACCTGTATTAGATGTATAAGAAGAATTAAGAGGCTTCCATAATTCATCTAATCCCAGTGCATTTTCCAAACCAGTATTCTGCATAACTTCATAAGGCGTATAACCCAAAGAAGTAGCAAGTTCCATTTTTACTGGAACACCTAAGGCAGCAGCATCTTTTCTCACGTTGATATAATCTTCTTGTGTGAAATATGTATATCTGTGGAACTTAATAATATAATTTTCATCAATATTGTTTTTGATGTACATCTGAGCCCATCTCTCAATCTTAACTAAGAAATCTATGGCTACAGTTTCATCAACTTCTATAGAATGTTTCAATCCAACAGATCCACCTTTGTCAGAATTGAATAACATTTCAGATACACCAACTTTGCTCATTAAATTAGATAAAGAATTAGCAAAAATGTCAGTGTCAGACGTGTCATTTGTTTTAAAAGAAACGACTTCAAGATCACATGGGCTGTAAGCAGTTGCAGCCAAAGAAGGAGCAGCTTCACTTAAAAGTCCATCCATAGCTTGTACAAGATCTAAATCAACAGCAAAATCATTGATTTCTTTTGTACCAGATAATAATGGGATTTTTTGAAGTAATAAGACACTTGCTTCCAACTCTGTCTTAGCTTTGATTAAATTTTCATAGTCTAAAAGATCAATCAAAGACACAAAGAGAGGAAGTAGATATGGAAGCGGAAGAAGTGGATCGTTTCCAGAAATGATACAAATAGAGGTTTCCATAGGAATTTGAAACCATTTGTAATCCTGACCATTACTTTTGTAAGCATTGTAGCCAGTGCTAAATACAGAATCCCACTCTTCAAGATAAATACTATTATTTCCCTGATCAAAGAAGCTTGCATCAAAGTCAAATCCATAAACACCATTGTCTACTTGAGTAACTTTGCAATATTTAGCTTCTAACTGGTATAAAAAGCATTCATCATCGCCATTGTCATAAATAAATCCAAAATAAGCACCATCTCTAAGTGCTGTTGCAATAACACCGGGCATATCGGCTTTAAAATTAATTCGCTGAACACCTTTTACAGCTTCTGTGTAAGAAGTAATGAAATCAGCCTGTCCACCATTCGATAAATCTTCTTTGGGGACTAGCTGATAGTTATATAACAACATGGAAGAGTAATATTCGATCAGTTTCCGATATGGCATACTTACTCTGTATAACCATTCAGAAACAGCTCTGATATTGTTAATGTTTGATTGTGGATTCTGAATATACTGTTGTAGTTTAGCTTTTGTGTAACGAGTATAACTACGACTTGTTTCTTTGTTAGCTTTTTGTAAAATTAAACTATTGACCTGACTTTGACTGAAAGTAGAAGCAAAAGGTCTTGAATAATTTCCTGATTGCATTTGTGTAACTTTACGTTTTATGGGTTGATTCTTACGCACGGGTTTCCCAGCATTTTGTTTTTTCGCCACATTATCCAAGTTCTTTCACCTCCTAGTATTGCTTCCAGTTAAATTTGGCCGGACGAATATTAATAAATTGTTGTGTATAATCAGTTTTCTTTGGTTTACGCTTAGTAATATGCTCACGTCTTCTCTGAGCTAACTCCCAAGCGAGCATGGCGATTACATCGTTCTGTTACTTTTTGACCTGCTTACAGGCGAATGAGACGTTAATCTCATTTCTCATATTTCTTTTGTTATAGTATGAGTCCAGACTATCGCATCTCCATATAATACCGATGGAGTTCTTTCACTTAGTCGTTGCAGCTGCACGGTTTCCCTGCTTGCTGTGGGTTATCCTCTTCAGGACTTTCCCAAATTGATCAGAAAGAATTAAAAATGCAGTTTATGGATTATGCTGCATTTGCCCTATGCCTTAAGGCTCTATCGTCATGCATTTTATTAGCTTTCTGGGGATCAAGATCAAATCTGTCCTTGCCAGAAGCCTGTTTGAATCGATAAATATTAACCAATTCAGTTTTTGCGTGATCAATTTGTTTCAAAGCAATCTCTTCATAAGTGGTTAACTTGTGAATTTGAGTATCAACAGTGATTTCTTTCTTGCTTAATATTTTTTCCTCATCCTCAGATGGGAAATAATCACGCAGAGTACGATTACCATTCTTATCAATCTCATAAATTAAGTTGATGAATCCCTTTCCGTCATACTCATTCGGAAATTCAATCAGACCTAAATCCATCATTTGAATCAAAGATTCAAACATTTCAGACTTATATTTCAATGGGGACATCAGTTTTACGATGTCTGGGATAGCATTAGGGAAGTTTCTAGCTTCCTCGGCAGAATATTCCTTATCAATCAATCCTCGATGCATTAATCCGTCTGAATCTTCCCAATCCTCTAAGAAGAAGTCAGTAATAGGCACGCCGGCTCCTCCAGAACCTGCATCAACTAAAAATCTCTTGATATTTTGGTAATCAGCAACGCCATCACCGTTATAATCTAATAGTAATTGTTTGATTGCTTTAATCTGATTTGGGGTATTCATAGGAGTTTTATTAGCTTTGAAATAATCTTGAAGACATACAAGATTGACAATTTTCATTTTTAATCCCTGTGTAGGATCTTCATAAAGTTCTCCTATGGCAAGAGCAGAATTATCATGTGATCTAGCAGGGTCATATGCAAAAACATACTCTCTGCGACCATCTGGATTTTTAAGAACTGGAATTCTGTTGTAAGAGTTCTTAATGATCCTTGCTCTTTTAATGATCTGACCATCTCCACCTTCATTTGTGAAGATGTTATAATATTCACGCAATGCGGCTTCCTTATCTGTTCGCATAGCACTGTCTACAGTACTTTGACTTAACAGAGGTTTAGGTAGTCCAATGCCTCTTTTTGTTGCTTTAATAATGACATCACAGTTAATATCAGCACAAAAATAGTTTTTATCTCCTGCATCCATTCGTAGGCTACATTCTCTGTACTTTTTATAAAAATACTGGTCAGTACGACCTGCAGAAGAGCAGTAGAGTAACTGATTTTCGAACATAGGTGGTTTCATAAGCATTTCAGAACCATCTCCATTTGTTCCTAATGCAAAATCAGCGTTCTGAGTTGTAAATGGTTCAGAAGTATCAAATAATTCATCTGGACTGTTCATTGCTTCATCATATACATTGCAATTGCTACGCTTCGTTTTTGTTATCCTACAGGCTTTTTATCCCATAGTTCTTATACTTGTACTTTCGCATAAGATCGGCGTACCTCTTTACCTGCAACTTTACTTGTTAAGGCAGTGAGAACTCTTGCAGGGATTATATTCTACGAAAGTAGGTTCACCCTGTACGCTCTGCATGTGACCTTACTTTTAAATAAGGCCTTCCATTCGGATTAGCATCTCAGCCTTCCCGTTTTCTTTCTCACTTAAATTACATCCTCTTAGGAAAACCAATCATTTCTGATTGGGGAAGCAAACATAGTAATAGTATATAAACTATATCTAAAATACTTCTGTTGTTGTTATATGCACCGTTCAAAGTAAAAATCTGTGCATCGTTATACAATTGATGATGATATGAAGCAGGATTGTGAACAAATCCATCTTTATTTGCATGAGATTTAATAATTTCACTTGCATAAACACTTGTAAGTGTTGTAAATGAAGGAACTTCATTCTTTGTGATCTTTTCAAGCTTTGAATACATTTCAATAGACTGTGATCCAACACCGCATAGAATATAAGCGGTGAAGTTTGGTACCAACAGAGATTTAGTCATCAAATAGATAGATGCCAATGCACTTTTACCACCATTTCGACTCATAGCCCATACTGCAACCTTAGAAGTCCAAGTATTCATGAATATATAGGTCTGATAGTCCATTAATTCAACACCAAATATCTCTGATGCGAATCTGGTAGGATTCCTTCGACCCCACTGAATGAACTCAGCAGTCTCTTTGTATTGCTCATACTGACGATTTGTAATGTCATATAAACTAGGTTTTTTGAAGATTTGATAATTCTTTGGGAGATATACACCAGATTCGTGTAATTCGTATTTCTTACTTTCTCTCAATATTCGATCACCTCACCATCTTCAGTCATGAGGCGTTTCTCAATCAGAAAATCTTTAAGATCTCTGTTTTCTACGAGAAGGATTCTTGCCCTTTCAAGAGCTTCATCACGTTCTCTACTATATTGTTCAACTAACTCAACTTTAATATCTTTGATTTCTGATGCAATGTTCTCGTCATAGCCACCATTATGTTTAATTAGGACGCTACTCCTAACTGAGTTCGACTCCTCAAGGTTTCCCTATGAGTGCAGACTATATCTTCACCCTTAATAAAAGGGGCTTATTTTTTGGAACCACCAATCGCTTGTGGCCTACTTCCTTACGGAATAGTCGTTGGACTCCATCTTTCGATAAAAGCTGCTGATTATCCATTAAAAAAGAGCAGGGGATTTAACCTCGCTCTTATACAACCAATTTTTTCAGTTTTCACAACATTCACGCCTATACCATTGCAGGTATTACGTTGTAGTTTGGTAGTCTTTAGGACTTCCCAGCAATTAAATAAGTATTTTTTCATACAGCTTACGCTATACGCAGACTAATAAGGTTAATCTGTTTATGACGAGCTTCTTCTGAAATCTCTGCAACCTGGCGCATTCCTTCACAAGTACCAATATCAAAGGTGTTAATTTCTGCCTCTCGGAACCCAATATCTCGTAAATGCTTTTCTTTCCCGGACAGAGTGAATGCACCTTTGGATTTATTATTGTTATTTGTGATAGAAATACCATTTTCTTTAGCTAATGAGTTAATATTATTGACCAGTTTTGAAACTGTTTCAGATAAGTTTTTGACAACAGCATTGTTCTGTACAGCAGTTGTAACATCAATCGTGTACGCATCAATAGCTGCGTTAAGATTTGTGATCTGAGCTTGTGACTTAACAATTTGGATTGCAGCAATCATCTTCATTGCATCATTCTTAGTTTCTTCATCCAAAAAGTTAACAAGCTGAGAGTAGAGTAGAGGCATGTCTTTTTCACTTGGGTATTCATCAAATGGATCATACCCAATGATTTTAATGACATCCTTCCTATTTTGTTCATATGCTTCTTTAAGAGCTTCAGCATCGGTATAAATGGATTCTGTTTTCACTTTGGATACATGAGTCATATCTTTAAAAATATCACTATCACGCCAACGCTTACCATGATACTGATTCAAACCAAGACTTGTTAGATAAACACCCCATATAGTTTTATTTTCTTTCTTTTTACCTCTTTCTGGAGGCTTGTTTGCACTGAATACAGCAGTTTCCCATAAATCTTCATAGAATGGCTTATCTAAATACTCTAAAGCATCTTGAACGCTTTCTCTTGTCTCTCCAAGAAATTCTCCAGCATCAGTTTTTCTACGAGCAACAGCAGTAGAACAATCTTTACAGATTCTTGTAATACCTGTTAAAACTCTAGGATCTGAACTACTATAGAATTTTGTCTTTGGAAGATCTTTGTTGCAAAAAGGACAGCGAAATGTTTCTTCTTTTTGCGCTTGTACCTTTTTAGCAGAGGATTGTGTACGGCGCATTGCAGTTTTCGCCATATCTTACTCCTAACTTAAATATATTTTTTCAGAAGCGGTTCTACCCTTACCTTCTTCAAAGATCGTAAAGTAGGCAGCAGAATCGCTTGATTGTAAAATTTTCTCAGCGAATGGATCAACACCCATTACACTTGGAACATTAATAACTTCAGCATGACGACCAACATCAGAGCTTTCTAGATGATGTATGTGACCTGCAACCAAGTAGTCTAACTTTACACCATAGAAGTTCTGAAATTTACCATACGCATCTTTAATGTTCTTTTTATCACCATGAAAAGCCAGAACATTGAAACCACAGATGTTTTCATAGATCAATCCAGTGGGATTCTCAATTACTTCAATGTTCGGGTTATTCTCTAATAATATTTTTAACATTGCTCTTACTACGATACCAAGATTTTCATGAGTGAAAGTACCCTTAGGCTGTCCAAGCATTCTCAATTCACTATGGTTACCATCAGTCATGTGGAATTTGATTCGTGCGTATTGAGACAATTCATTTAACCAATTTGCAAGAAAATATCCATATCTTACAGAGCTATCAATAACTCCATATCGCAATATGAATAATTGTCCAACTCTCAGAAGACCATCAATAAAGTCTCCAAGAGAGAAGATGTGTAGCTCTGATAGATTATGTTCATCAATCAGGCCAATTGTGTAGCTTAAAAGTTTATACATTCGATCTTCAAAGATTTCTGGGTTATATGAATTGATAATCTCACCTGAAAGGCCTTTAATTTCAAATTCAACACCATAGTGTTCATCTCCGAAGAACAAACAACCAGCTTCTCGATTATGAGTTACCGGCAATAAATCTGGAATTATAAGAGGCTCAAGATCTTTCATTGCCAATCCAATCTTTTCAAAGATCAGATCATCTCGACCAATCTCACGTTTCCATCTGTTTAATTCAAGTTTTTCTGTTTGAACCTGTGTCTTCAAAAGCTCTAACTCTCTAGTTTTAGCTTTCACGGCAATAAGTTCACTACTCTGAGTCATATCAGAAAATACATTTTCATAATATTTCTGAGCGTTTTGATATTCTTTACGATACTTAGACTCCCCATAGTTGTAACCAAGTTCTTTATTAAGATGTTTGGCTAATTCTTCCCAACTATTGCCTATAATACCGTTACTCTTCATGTCACACAGTCTCCATATGTACTGTTTTTCGTTTTCGTTTTCCTGTCTGTTTAAATCTACCAATGTGTCTTAACCCTCCCAATCTTCGTTTACCAGTTCCTTAAATCTATCAGTGAATTTACCATATGGTTGTAGTTTTGCAGGAACTGTAATAGGTTCTCTGTTCCTTGGATCAACCAATTCCTTTTCAGGAATATACCGAGATCCCAGTACAATACCAGAAGCGAGAGAAATCTCAGTGTCTTCAGCATCATTAGTTTCTTTCATAATCTTCATAACACAATCAGGAATAGCATCTAACACGATTTTACAATCACCCTTAGTGAAACCTGTTGCATCAGAGACCATTGAAACAAGATCACGTTGTTTGTGTTTAAAATAATCTCTTTTTTTCTTTTTCAATTTTCCAGCACCATCCTTTTTATCATTTCTCCGAGTTACAGTCCGTGCTTGCTGCTCATAATGAGTCAGCGTACACATTTGGACATAGAGCTACCGATCAGAATCGAACTGATAACCTATCGCTTACAAGGCGATTGCTCTACCAATTGAGCTACGACAGCACAAAAAGAGTACATTGTAACTACCAACAATGTACCCAAATTTAGAAAAGAGGTATAAATTATGATTCCTACAAGAAATCTTAATAGCTTTGTAAATCTTTCTGAGGTATGAAACAACAATAGAAAAGCGCAATAATCAAAACTTCACAAGAAAGGAGATAATATGATTCCTCAGAAAGATTAACAGGGATAACTGGATTTGAACCAGTGAATACAGCAGTCAAAGTGCTGTGCCTTACCACTTGGCGATATCCCTTAAATGTATTTTAATTTTAAAGCAGGTCTTCCCCTTACAGTCATTTGTGGAATAGTTTGTTCTGCAACATAGTAGATAAGTCTGAGCTTTGAGGAGCGACCTCTAACTTCTTACCTAAGTCTAAAAGACCAGTTCTATGACATGATCAATACATACAATGTCAACCCGCCATTCAGAATTAAGTTTTATTGTTATATACTCTATTAGCATATATATTCATTTTGAATTTGAACTTACCCTTAACTGACTTGAGCGACATACCAGCGACTTTTCTTATACACTGTTTTTTGAACAGCTTCACATCAAACTACATTATTTGGCTTTTCCACCTTTTACGTACCTGCCAGAGTACGCATTGAAGTGGATTATTCTCCACAGGAGCGTCTATTGTTGTAGCGAAAAGTTCTGTGCGTTAACCAGACCAAAATGCTGCACAATATCCATTTGCTTGAGAGTTTCTCTCTTGTCCATATCAGATCACTCCGACATAAAAAGAGACACAAAGAACGTATCCGTACAATGTATCTCTCCAATTCGACATATGCGCCTAGAATATTTCTCGGACTCATGGCATTGAGTTTTATAACCGAGTTGCTTATGTTTTAAAATACAAACACCCTAAGCTGGATTTGAACCAGCACGAACGGTTTTGGAGACCGTCATTCTACCAACTAAATTATTAGGGCGATATTACTGACATGACAGGACTCGAACCTGCAACACCAACGTCCGTAGCGTTGTGCTCTGTCCAGTTGAGCTACATGTCATTAAAATTCGACCTCAATCCACATAGGATTTTGAGGTACTTTCGTCCCTGTTGAGGGTATCGAACCCACTCGTGACCGAAGCCATCTGATTTACAGTCAGATCCGCCTCCTTAGCGGGATAAACAGGGATATAAGCCCGTGAGCTCGAAAGACATCACAGGACAACCTAAACGCTGCGACAAGGATTCGAACCTTGAGGTCACTAGGACACAATAGTTTTCAAGACTACGCCGTTATAACCATTTCGGTACCGCAGCAAAAGCGTACAGAGTGGGCTACGACCCCACGTTACATGTATTCGCATGTAAACCCAATTAGCAGTCGGGCGCCTTAAACCAACTCAGCCATCTGTACATAATTTTTGTAGACCACTTGAAGTAAAGATTCACAAATCACATTGAACCAAGTTATCGAAAGCTTCTACATGTCTTCGTCCGTGCGCATCAGACTAATCATTTTACGATGTGTGATTTATTTATACTGCCTTAGCAGTTGGTTCACCAAAATCTGTTCGCAAACAGTCTGGATCTCTCGTCAATTACTTGACTAAGTATACTTTTCGGTATTTCTTCCCAAATTTTCTGACTTGGGAGTGAGAAGAGAAGTACATGTCGATGTGTTTTCCTTTTACGCCGCCTCCGACATCTTCGGCCACCAGTGTCTTACCACCAATTCTCACTTTGCTACCGAGTTTAATTTTTCTTCGATCGACTGATATGGTTCTACCTTGTTTTGCTCTGCGTCCAGAAGCAGTACGGTTTCCCCATCCACCAGAACAACTACGACAACCACAGTAAGCTGTGATTTTATATGTTCCTAAACATTTGACTTTTTTGCTCTTTGCTGGAACAGAAGAAGTAAGTCCTCCAACTGTGATCAACAAGGCCATTAACAGTGCGATCATTGAAATTTTCTTTTTCATGTTTGTCTCCTTTGGTTGCTTTTACAAGTTTCCTCTGGAGGTCTATATATGTTATGGACAGTTGCAAGTCTCGGATGTCATCTCTGATTTTTGTTTTTAGCATAGACCTCGGAACCTACGAAGCGAATATTCTTTGTTGAAACAGCGTAGGCGTGAATCTTTGATCCACTGGCATTTTGAGATTTTATCTGTCCGAATAACCAATTATTTATTCTTGGAATCTTTTTTGATCTGCTGGCGTTTCTTGAATGGAACTGGTTTCAATCCCCATGCAGTTCTTAAATCTTCCAGTGAGTTGTAATGTTCAGTTACTGTATTCCTTTTCATTGCTTATATCCTTCCTTTCATATATCACTATTTTACCACCCCTTCAAAACACTAGGTTTTACCTGGGTTTCTGAGGGGTATTTAATGTGGTAATTCTGCTCACCACTCAAAAATTTGCCTTAAAATACACTTTTTAGTATATATAATTAACTTTTATTTTCTTTTCGAAAATCTGATCTTTTTAGCATTTCCTTATCCTTCCTTTCATATATCACTATTTTACCACCCCCTGAAGAACGTAGGCAGAACCTAGCGTTTTCAGGGTCAATTAATGTGGTAATTCTTTTTGCTAGGCTTATTTTTTGTCAGAATTATAGTATTTGGTATATCTACTTAACTGCATTTCATTCTTGCAAGAAGTACAATACTGTCTAAGCCGCCCTTTACGATGCTTTTTCTTTTTTGAGATGTCTCTAAAAGGTTCTCCACAACAGGAGCATACAGAAATCTCAGGATATCCAATAAAGTGAAGATATCTGTTCCCAAGATTCTTGAAGTCTGTAATCTCAAGAGCAACATCTCCTGAATCGACAAGAATATCTACAGAGAAGTTTAAGCTATTAACTTTCTTGCTCATTGTTATACAATCGCTTCTGAACAGCCTGCCGATTATTTGGCATCTACGTTCTCTTGTACCTACTGTATTACCCAATGAGAATAAATCTTTGTAGTCTGTATTCACCCAATTATTGTTTTGAGGATTCAGAGCATTATAATACTTGGCCAAACAAAGAGCAGTGAAGAGGATCTTTTGATCTCTAAGATTCTCTAACCCATTTATGGTTTCCATTTCAGACTCATAGATCGGCAGTGAATCAATTTCCACGAGAGGATACTTTTTAGCTTTGTGAATAATCTCATCAATGCATGAATACCATTTAGCTTCTCTGTAGCTCTCACAGGACTCTTTTAAGAACTCATTGATAATTTTATATACCTGTGCAGGTTCTAAGCCTTTCTCGTGGATGTAATACTTTGCAAGCAGGGTAGCAGTATATGGTATACTGCCTTCCAGCTCTTTTGTTTCTAAAATTTTTTCTACCAGTGTTTTTTCATTCAGTACGATATTAATAACAATCAGCCTCCTCAAACATAGATGATTCAATTTGTTTAATAGTTTCAATGACGAAAGAATCTCCGTCATATTCAAAATCTCCTGATTCAGCTCTTACAGGATAAGAGATCTGGTGATAGTTTCTTTCTAAAAGTCTTTGAACAAGAATGTCTCCAAACATGTCCCATACAAATTGTTTACTCTTGCCATTGGTATAGCAGAGGTCAAGAAGAATGTCACAAGCCTTCTCAGGATCAGGAACAGCAGTAGCAACAGCTTCTCTGAACAGCAGGACTCGATTATTGATGATGTCTGTTACATTTAGTCCAAAGCCACCCCTGCCATTGATTAGAGCATTCAGGGTTTTCATTTTCTTTGAATACTCGCTGTATAACTTCTTAAGAGAATAATAATCATTCTTGTTGTACTCATGATCTCTTTTGAGAATGGAGTAATCAAAATCTGTTTGTGTATTCAACTTCTTTAAGTAGCCATCAAACTCATCCTCAAAGAGCTTACAGATTCGATTCATTACACAAGGCCCTGTACCTACAGGTAAGAACTTATAGTAGTGATCTAAGAATTCTGCTTCATCCTCTGTGATAGGTTCTGTATCAGCTTTCTTGAGCAATTCATCAATCGTGCATCCAAACCAGATAATACATTTATCGTTTGAAGCTTTCACATAATTTGTGTAATCCTTTCTCAGGTGAGAGTAGATGTAGATCATGAAGTATGGTTTCTTGTCAGCTACGATTTTCTGATTGAATTCTTTTCGCTTACGATCCTTTGATGAGTCTTCAGGATGGATGTTATTTTCCTTGCGATTGTACCAGTAAGATGGCATTGGTTTAGAAACTATCCCTTTAAGTTTATCAATCGAATTTTGTTGGTATAGCTGGCCACAAATGATTCTGTAATCTAGTTCTTTAAATTCATTGCTATCAGGTGAGTAATGAGATTGAACTTCGAACTGAGAGGTAATGATGTTAGTAGTAAACCCAATCTCATCTCCAAAAGCATCTTTGTAAGATTTTAACATGTCCTTTCTTTTTGGGATTATCTTATTAGCTTTACGCTGTACACAAACAATGGCAGGCAGTGGACGGTTGTTCTCAACAAGGATTTTATTGCTAGTGGTGAAGAAAAGGTCGCCATCGTGATCGGCGCCATTCAATGATTCACATGTATTATCCCAATTGTTGATCACACAAATGGATGGGAGATACTGGAACCAGTATGAAAGCTGCTCATTGTTCTTCACTTTAAGATTGACGATATTGTAATGGCTTGTCATTGGAGCTCTGAAGCAAGCTACTTCATCAACCTGTCTATCGATCCAATGCTTGTGATACATTTCTCCTGCTTTAAGCAATCCTGTAACCTTAAGTCCAAACATGGATTGCATGAGAGCATATGGATCACCAGCAACGATTGAATAATTACCTTTCACTTTAATGCGTCCGATCTTAGCATCTTGGATTCGTTTCTTGATGAGAGAATGAATCTTAGATCGAATGAAAGGATCTTTGATCATCTCAGGTTCCGCTATGAGTGCCTGAATGTATGTAAAAGCATCTGACTGTAAGATGTTCTTCTCAGTCATATTCTTACCTCGTAGGAAGAGCAGAGTCTTTCTGTAATCCATTCCAAGAATGTCTTTGATCTCTTTTATGGTTGGCTCACAAAGCTCTCTTATTTGGTCGTCTGTAAGATAATAGCTTTGTAAGAACTGATAGTTAAGATTCCTTTCAGTATCACATTCTTGTTCGGCTGTCTTGGCAAGAGCAAAGTGATAGTCATACTTCTCAATGTTCTCTAAGTAGTCTTCCATAGACTCATATGCATCCCATAGCTTAAACATAGATGTTGTAAGTATCACCTGAGCGTCTCTAACGTCCCTAGGATGGCCCCAAGCATCAATAATGGTATAAGTCTTAGCTACGTCCTCTGCAAAAGCTCTAAAGTCCATACAGTGAAGCATACCTTTACAGAATGGCCATCCTCTCATGTTGCCAGATGGAAGAGGAGTATCATAATCCCCATTCAGTTCACCATTCCATTGTTTTGCAAGTTCTGGAAGAACTAATCCTTCTCCATCAGATCCATTGTGTACAAACTCTTGGTCATCAAGAAGAGTTACTTCTGGCTCATCTGAGTTTGTATCATCCACATAAAGAGCTTGTCCCTTAAAGATCGTCTCACAGTCTTGTACAACAATCACTCCTGATGGTGTAGTAACAACTGTAGAAGAAGAGCAGAAGAGTGCTTTGTACGCTCCGAGCTTGTTTGGTATGATCGGAACTTCTTTATTCCTCCCGGCATCTACTTTCTCACAGAGAGCATCGTATACATTGTCACTGACAAAGATTACAACACTGTTCTTTAAGCCTCCTGTGGTTCCTAAGAAGAGATTGTAGTGGAGATCATTTACAATGAATCCATGCTTGCTGCAGTAGTCATAATCTTTCTTTGTGTCGAAGACCACTGTGAGGTAGTCTGTTTGGAATCGACATTTGTACAGATCATTGTAGAGTAGTGAGATAAGTTCTTTGCTTCCTCTATTGGCTGAAAGCTCTTTGATCTTCTTTCGGATTCTTTTTGCTCTTATGTCTGAATCATAGTCATGGATCAATGAGTCAATTGTTCTTAATGCTTCAGAACTTGATAGAGTAATAATGTCGTCTCCATTCTCCCTCGCTTCATTGAGTGGTAGAGAAAGTTTCCACTTCGCCTTTCTTAATCGGCTGCTGTGTAGTTTGTAAATATATTTCTGACTCGTTTTTTGCTTAGAAATAATGATCACTCCTTTTTTGATTTTTTATGTGTTGAGTGGAGAGAAGTTTTTGTAATTTTTAGCCTCTCCAAAACTTAATCTCTTAGTATAAAAATTTCGGCGTCCATAATTTAAGTAATATTCTTAATGTTACTACGTAACATTAAAAATATTATTAAATCATTTATTTATTTTATAAAACACTATTATTAAATAATATTTAATATTAC
>UMBM01049044.1_pt1 | contig 47432 bp, 32 predicted proteins | sample 1963971 | NCBI WGS metagenome assembly UMBM01 (sample SAMEA4835942, study PRJEB28245) | human gut metagenome | biome: gut microbiome; material: fecal sample | place: Denmark | collected 2008 | reverse complement strand
GTGTACGATTCATCGGGAAAGGTGAAACGAGCCGTAAACGGAAGCGAGCTTGCAGGGTATTTCAATACACGAAACCGCAGGATAAACAAAGATACCGCTGTGTATAAATACGGAACGCAGGGCGGAGAGCTTCGGAGAATCGACCTTTTTAACTCCAAGAAAAATGAGCTTATCAGCGTGAAAATGGGGAGCTGTGCGGAGATGTCGGCGGCTCTCAGGGAGAGAGGTCTGAACGGCAAAACGATACAAAAGCTGCTTGAGGATATACATAAAGAGCTGAACGATAAACAGAAAGAGATTTTCGGATTTGCCGCAGAGAAAACAGAGATAGTCTATGCGGATATTCCCAATATAGGCGAATATCTGGCACAATCGCAGCTTTCGCAGACGGTTATCGGAAAGGCGGAATGTATAGGCGAAATTCCCAAGGACAGCGGTTCAAAGTGCTGTATTCTGGATAACAATACAAACAAATTCGCTGTTATCCCAGTGATGCCTGTAAGTGAGGTTCGGAGTATGCTGACACAGATGGGATATTCGGAAATATCCGCAAAGGAAATTGCCGACAAGGTTGTGAAATCCTATCGTGAAACGGATATATCGGGTGATTTTGAAATTAACGAGGAAAAATCACAGACGATAAAACCCGAAAGATATGATACGAACAATGCGGAGCTTGCGGATATGGGATATTACCGCTATGGCAGCAGTACGGTTATCATAAAGGACGATGCCGAAAGCTATCGGTATATGCAGATTGAAAAGGATACGCCAATGTCGGAGATTGAAAAGGCTCTGCGTGAGGACTTCGGACTTATTGATGATGTGTCCGTTGCTGTTGCTGTAAAACAGCTTGTAAATGACGGATATATCTCCGATGCAAAGACAAAGGAAACCGAGGAAGCAAGAGTTTGTCAGGTGTCGGGGAATATGCTTGAGGTGACATCAAAGAAGGACGGAAGCTCCGCAATGATGCCAATGGACAGGATTGATACCGATATTCTGCAAAATATGGGTATTTCCGAAAAGGGTGCAAATGAAATCAAAAAGTCCTTTGAAAAGAATATCCGTGACCGCAAAACTCCCGATAAACAGAAGCTCAGCGAGCTGAAAAGCTATGCTGCCGATAAAATCAAGGAGCTGTCCAATGCCGTTAAGGATAAGGCGGTATCTCTCGGCAGGAGCAAGGGAGGGCAGGAGCATTAACTATGGAAAATATGGGAATCCCCGAAAAGAAAACAGATACGCTTCTGTATATAATCGTCATAGCCTGTGTAATTGCTTTCCCAGTAATCGTGCTGTTCGGATATACCCTTGAAATGACCGCAGACAAGAACGGCAATATTCAGATATTTGAAGCCATAGAGAGCATCGGGGAGTATATGACCCCTAACAATCTGGGCAATGCTTTTCTTGCGGTTATCAAGGGAACGGGAATGACCCGAAATGCCTGTGTTATCGGATTTTTTGCAAGCCTTATCGCCGTTATGTACCGCCTTGTGGGAAACGGAAAGCGTTATCACCGAAAGGGCGTTGAACACGGTTCTGCAAGGTGGGGAAACAGGCAGGAGAAAGAGATTATTGCCGATACCACAAAGAAAGGCTTTTACAACAACGTTATCTGTGCAAGCGATGTTTTTCTTGTTCTGGACCGAAAGGTGAGGGAGAAGAACGAAGCGGAGGAAGAAGCGGAGAACCGAAAGAAAAAGGGCAAGGCAAAACCGAAGAAAAATAAATTCGCAGAGCTTAACGGCACGGAAATATCAATAAAAGATGTTACGGGCAGGAGCAGGGAAGCGGAGAAGATAAAGCCGATGCTTAATCTTAATCAGATTATTCTCGGCGGTTCGGGAACGGGAAAATCGAGATTTTTCGTTAAGCCGAATTTACTGCAATGCAACACTTCCTTTGTTGTTACCGACCCATCGGGCGAGCTGGTGGAATCCTGCGGAAAGATGCTGATAAATCACGGCTACGAGATAAAGGTGTTCAATCTGAATGATATGAAGCACAGCTCCAACTACAACCCTTTCCATTACCTCCGTGACAGCACGGGCAAGATAAACAGCAATAATGTCATAAAAATGATAAACGTTTTTATGACCAACACAAAGGGTGAGGGAAACTCAAGCGATCCTTTCTGGGACGATGCCACACGTCTGCTGTTATCGGCACTTTCTTTTTTGCTCATAGAAACAGGAACGGAGGAGGAACAGAACTTTGCAGGAGTCCTTGACCTTATCCACAAGGCAAAGGTAATCGAAGGAAAGGAAGAAGAAAAATCCGAGCTTGACCTGATGTTCGATAAGCGAAAAGAGAAAGCACCGAAAGCATTATCAGTTCAGTATTATGAGGAATTCAAACAGGCGGCAGGAAAGACAATGCAGTCTATCCTCATAAGTACAACCACAAAGCTCCAGTATTTCAAGCTGGAAAACGTGCGTGACCTTACGCATACGGACAATATCCACCTTGAAACTTTGGGAGATAAACCGACCGCCCTGTTTATCGTTATTCCGTCAACGGACACAACGTATAACTTTTTGGCGGCAATGATGTACACACAGCTTTTCGATACCCTCTATGATAGAGCAATAAATCATTATCACGGCAGACTGCCTTGCCACGTTCGCTTTATCTTAGATGAGTTTGCGAACGTGGGAAAGATACCCGAATTTGAAAAGATACTTGCCACCTGCCGAAAGTTTGAGATTTCCGCACAGGTTATCCTTCAAAATCTCTCACAGCTGAAAAGGATGTATGAAAAATCGTGGGAGGAGCTGCCCGGAAACTGCGACACGCTCATATATTTGGGTGGCAAAGACCAGTTCACCAATGAATATCTGTCAAAGGAGCTGGGCAAGGAAACCATTGACCAGTTATCCATAAATCAGACAAAGGGAAAGCAGGGCAGTTCGTCATACAACAATGCTATTCTCGGCAGAGAGCTTGCCACCATTGACGAGCTGACCACTATGGATAACAACAACTGCATTGTTATGGTGCGAGGACTTTACCCGTTCTTCACCAATAAATTCAATCTTTCCGAGCATCCGAGATACAGAGAGCTTGGGGAGGATTGGCAGCCCGATACGGAAAAGGGCGAAACAAAGTCGGATAATCCGTATATCTATTATCTTGACCGTTATGTTGAAACGCTCCCCGAAGTCGAATATATAGACTTTTCGGAGTTCCTTGTTTCGGAAGCCGGGGAGGAGATAAACAGCATAAAGCTGCGTTTTGTAACCTCAGATGCGGACGGTGCGGAAATAGAGCCGCCTGTCAGCATAATGGAGGATATACCATACGAAATACGCCAAAGGCTGGAATGCTGTACGGAGCTGTACAGTATTGCATAATTTAAATCAAAGGAGAACAAAACTATGGAAATGAAAAGAAATGTCAAGGCAATCCTCAGAATTGAAAAGGATTCTGCTGTGGAAGAAATCGTGAATGATATTCAGAACGAATACCTTGCAAAAGGCGTTACCAAAAACGAGTTTGCAAAGCGTGTGCTTGCAGGAGAGTTTGAGGATATTTTCGATGAAAATATCGAAGCCTTTATGAGAAAATCAAAGCTCAGACTTCTTGATGATGACCGCAGACAGGAAATTGCAAGGGTTGAAATGACCGACTTCTGTGCAGAGGATATCTGCTACTTTATCAGCGATATTGCAAAGGTTATCGGCAATGTTTCCGATGAATATGCGGAGCTTTTCAATATGCTTGACCTTGCAGGCTTCAATTACAGTGCAGACGGCTTTATGCTCCCCAATCTTATGTACATTGATGATTTAAAGGTTCATTCCGAAAGCTGCTCTGATATATCCATAACGCTTGATGCCATAATCTCGGCGGCAAAGCTCCACCCCAACACGGCAGGGACAAGCAAGGTACTTATTGCCTGTTATCCCGAAAGCGAAAATGTCAGACGGATAATGCGTGACCGCTGCTTTATGACCGTGGGAAACAGCAACCTTATGCTGCTTATCGTTGATACCGACCGTATTGCAATAAGCGGATACAAGCCCTGCGAACCTCCTGCATTTATGTAATATGGAGGAAACAAAGAAGCTCACTAAAGGTGAGATAGATGCGATAAACAAACTTATGGAACGGAAATCGGAGATAGTTTTAGAGCCGAGAAAAACAGGCTACCTGATTTATGAATCAAAAAGAAAGCTGGTTTTCCGCACCGATAAGGAAGAAAATACAACTGAATAACGGCGTCCCGAATGAGAGGGACGGAACAGCGAATGAGAGCTAAGAAACAGATTTGTATCTGTTTTCTGGCTCTCTTTTTTTGTTTATCAAAGCTGTTCGGTTCGGCAGAAAAGCAATTTGATATGAGAAAAAAGAGTGCGTGAAAACCGAACGGCTTTAGATATATATTTTAACTTTTCAATTTTAAAGGAGGATTTGTGAGATGAATATCACAAAAGCAATCGACAGCATTCAGGCAAAGACAGCGGAGCTTGGAGCAAGGGCAATGCTTGCCGCAGCCAATGCGACAGGCAGAGCGATGAACACAAGGCTCGGCAAGGCGGCACTTGTTGTTCCTATGGCAGTTTCAGCCTGCACCATTACCGCAAGTGCGGAGGGCGCAGATGCGCAGGGAATGATTGATGCCATTATGGGTGTTCTCGGTCCCGGTGTTATTGCTCTCGGTTCGCTTGTTGCCGTTGTCGGCGGTATTCAGACAGGCGTTGGCTTCAAGGACGATAACGCAGACGGTAAGACAAGAGGATTCCAGACACTTATCGGCGGTGCGATTATTGCAGCGGTAGGCGCTATTATTCCTGCTTCTCTTTCCATCGGCGGCTGATACAAAGAATCGGACAGAAGAAAAAGGCAGGGACAGGCTTGCAATAATCTGTCCCTGTCAAATGTGAAAGGAGGAGCTTTATGGCAGAGCCGAGCTTTTTTGAAACCGCCTTTGAAGAAGCGCAGAATCTCTTGCAGACGGAAGCCGATGGCTTTGCTGCGGTATTACAGACCATAGCAGGCTTTGATATTGTCAGTCAGGCAGGAACGGCTATAAGTGTTTTCGAGGGTGCGGGAACGGCACTTTTAACGCTGTTTTTCTGTATGGAAGCCTTTACCTACTGTGCAAATATCGACTTCAACGGCGGTATCGAGGGTGCAATCAGAGTTGCGATGAAGCTGGTGGTAAGCGCCTTGATAGTGCAGAACGTGGATAACGTGATAGGACTTGTTTCGGGACTGCTTCGGAGCGAAGTAGATTTTTCGGGAGCTTTTGCAGGAATAGGAGCATCATTCGGAAATGCAATGAATCAGGGTACGCCTCTTGAGGGCGGTTTATTGGATATAAACTACATTATCCTAACGCTTTTGTACGTCATCATCATAATTCTGATGTTTGTAATGTTCTCCCTTATTGTGGTATCGGTTTTGGGTACGGTATTTGAAACGGCAATACTTACCGCAATTTCTCCAGTGGCGCTTGCAACGCTTGTAAATTCACAGGCACGTTCCACAGGCATTGCCTTCATAAAGAATTTTGCGGCGGTATCAATGCAGTGGGGAGTGCTTGCAATCTGCTTCAATGCGTACTCGCTCATTTCATCGTCACTTGTAATTGACTTTTCATCGGGACTGGACGGAGCAGGACTTTTAATGCACATTTTCAAGTATGCAACGCCTGTTCTTTCCGTTGTAATGCTAGCGATAACCGTTGCCAAGTCAAGCGAAATTACCAAGAGAGCGTTAGGTGGCTGATGATGAAAGTATTGAGCCTATATGACGGAATTTCCTGCGGAATGGTAGCATTAGAACGTGCAGGAATGTCAGTTGAAAGATATGATGCCTTTGAAATTGACAAATATGCCATAAAAATATCCGAGAAAAATTATCCGCAGATAGTTCATCACGGAGATGTGTTTGACGGGGATTTTACCAAATTCAAAGGCTACGACCTTTTAATCGGCGGTTCGCCCTGCACCTATTGGAGCATCGCCAAAACCAATCGTGAGGTTACACCGGACGGAATGGGCGGAAAGCTGTTTATGGAATATGTAAGAGCCTTGCGTGAAAGTGGGTGCAGATATTTTCTGTATGAAAACAACAACAGTATTCACAAGGACATCAAAGCGTTCATTTCCGCACAGTTAGGCGTTGAGCCGATTATGATAAATTCTGCTTTAGTTTCGGCACAGCAGAGGAAACGCTGTTACTGGACTAATATCCCAAACGTGACACAGCCCACCGACAGAGGAATACTCTTAAAAGATATTTTGGAGAGTGGTTTGTCTTGGCAGGACAAAAGCTACTGTATGACCGCAAGCTATGACGGAGCTGTGCTTTGGAACACGCTCCAAAGAAGTCAGCGAAGTATGATAGCCGAGCCTGTCAGCGTTGTTCAGCGAGGGAGATATATCCAAAGCGGAAAGAGAAATGTTAAATGCGAGGGCGGAACAGAGCAGCATATAGAAGCCCGAAAGGACGGGAAAAGCAACTGCCTTACTACCGTGCAAAAGGATTCAATGGTTGCCGTTCCCATAAACACATTCAATAACAGCGGTGAGAAATCCCGAACCTTTATGGCAGGGTACTATAAATACGGCGAAGCAACCATTCTCACCAATGACGGATTCAAGGGCGGAACAACTGCGGTTGCCGTGCCTGTCCGTGTGGGAGAATACGGCAGGGGCGGACAGGGACAGCGGATATATTCGGTCAGAGGAAAGTCCGTTACCTTATCCGCAAACGGTGGCGGTCAGGGTGCAAAAACAGGTCTGTATAAGATTGATTTGCCTGACGGCGACTACATAATCCGCAAGCTCACGCCAATCGAAGCGGAGAGATTGCAGACTTTGCCCGACAACTACACCGAGGGCATATCCACAACGCAGAGATACAAATGTATCGGAAACGGCTGGACCGTTGAGGTTATCAGCCACATTCTGAACGGTTTGAAAGGGGTGATTTGATGATAAAAGCAGATATTCCGCAGGACGTTACAGAATACAAGGAGCAGTTTTTCTTTGGACTCACCATAAGGCAGTTTGTCTGCGGTGTTGCGATGATAGCTCTTGCGGTGATTACATTCCTTATCGGAAGCAAGTTCATTCCCACCGATGTTCTTGTGTATATCGTTATCCTTGAGGTCGCACCTTTGGCTGCCGTTGGCTTTATGCGGTATAACGGTATGCCCTTTGAAAAAATTGCCGCAACGGTGTTCGAGTTCTATTTCGGAAATCAGCGGAGAGGTATGCAGTATCTCCCCGATGAAATTGAAATATTTGACGAGGTGAGAAAAATCCGCCTTGCCGAAGCCGAAAGGGAACGTGCGGCGGAAAAGAAATCGAAAAGGAGAAGAAAGACCAATGAATAACGGAAAGATGATTTTTGTAACAGGCAGCGCAATGAGCGGAAAGAGCAGATTTGCGGTATCGCAGTTTTCAGACCTTGACCGTGTGCAGTATCTCTGCACGGGCAGGGATATGGACGATAAGACGTTGAACCGCATTATCTATAACGAGCGGAGCAAAGATTTCAGATGGGATATTATCCGCAATTTCAGCGTTGATAAAACACCCGTCAATTACAAGGAATACAGATGCTTTGTTCTTGACAATCTTGCCGACTGGATTTACAGAAAAACAATGGAAAAATTTGCGGCGAGTGTCAGTGTTTCCGAGCGTGAAATGACCGCTTTTGTTAATGAGCTTTTGCTGTCAATCAATGTCCTTATGAGCGAGGTAAAAAGCAGCGGAGGAACACTTGTTATCATTTCCGCTGAAACGGGATTTGCCCCTGCACCCTTTGATATTACCGACAGCATTTACCGTGAAGCCTTATGTACGGTAAATCAGCGTATTGCAAATATGGCTGACGAAGCGTATTTCTCGTTCAGCGGTTTGCAGCTCAGAGTAAAGTAATGGGAGGAGTGAGAGTATGGAAGAAAATGCAGTTACAACAGTAATCGAGATGCAGGAAACGGCTGTAAGCACCCTTGATTTGGGAGAGCAGACAGCACCCACAGAAACGGAGAGTATTCAGAGCGTAAGCACTGAAAGCAATGTTTCCGAAAATGAAAATGTTCCGGTGGAACATCTTGAAAATCCTGCCGAAACAAGCGTACCCGAAAATACTGAAAATGCCGATGATGTCATTTCAAGCATTGTTGCGGAAGCGGTGTCAGATTCGCTTGAAGAAGCAGGAGTTGAGGTAACGCAGACGGAAACCGCTGTTGTTTCCGAGCCTGTTCCTGCGGTTACGGAGATTACCGAAAAGATAACGGAAATGCAGACCGAAGCAGAGATTACAACAGAGGTTGTGACCGAGAGCGTGACCGAAACGGCGGCAATTACCGAAACTGTGCAGGAAACACCCACAGCGGATAATATGCTTGCAAATCCCTATCTTGTAATGATACCCATTGCCGCCGCAGGACTTGCTTTCGGCGCAAGGGCAATGACCAAGAAAAAACGGAAAAATATTGCTGCGGAGGAAAATGAAAATGCTCCGATGTCCGCAAGGGAAAAAGATGCTGTCCGTCTTGCCGCAAACAAACCCGATAAGAAGAAAAGCAGGAAATCCAAAAAGGACAAAGGGGAAAAGGAAAGAAAAAATCTCTCCAAAAAGGTCCTTTCCACCTTGCCTTACAGGAAAGTTTTGTCCGATGATATTTTCTTCTTAGGAAAGAAAATGTATTCCAAGGCGTACACCTTTGACGATATAAACTTCAATCTGGCGGACGAGGAACAGCAGTATATGTACCTTGAAAGATATATTGAATTTCTCGGTATTCTGGACGATTCCGTTGACTGTCAGATTTGCTGTTGGAACAGCCGAGTGAATATGGAGGAATTCAAAAAGGCAACTCTGATGCACCAGAAGGCAGATGAGCTTTTTGATTACCGTCACGAATTTAACACCCGTGTTCTCGAAGCAAATATCCGCAAGGGACAGAACGCAATTCAGAAGCATATGTACATTACCCTTACCATCAAAGCACCCGATGAGGAAACTGCAATACGCAGATTCAAGACACTGGATATTACCGCAACAAACACCTTCAACCGTATCGGAAACACGGGACTTAGGACATTGACCTCAAAAGAGAGAATTGAAATGCTCAAGGACTTTTTCATTGGCTCTGACGATATGCCTGTTCCCGATTTTGACAGCTCAGATTACGCAAAGGGCAGAGAAAAACTTGCCTGTGCGCCCGACTATTTCGATTTCAAGAAAGACTATTTTATGTTCAATGACACCTACGCAAAGACACTGTATATCCGTGAATACCCAAGTGCGGCAACCTCGGATATTCTTACGGGACTTTTGGGTACGGGCATTGAAATTATGGTAACTACCAATATCGAAACCTATGACAGTGCGGAAGCGAGAAAACTGGTTCAGCGACAGATAACAGCCGTTGATACGGATATGGCAAAGCGTGAGGTAAAGGCGGCTCAGCACGGCAATTTCTCATCACAGATGCCGCAGAGAATAAAGAATCAGCGTGATGCTATGGTATCGGTTTTCGATAAGATAACGGTTAAAGACCAAAAGCTGTTTATGGTAAACACGCAGATACTTGTTAAGGCAAAATCTTTTGAGGAGCTGAACGAAAGCGTTGAGGTTATCGAAAGCACACTTAAACGTTCCGGCTGTATCAAGGGCGAAATGGCTTGGGAGCAGGAACACGGTATGTGCGACTGTCTGCCTGTGGGTTATCAGCGAAAGTTTGAATATCTCCGCACAATGCCCTCGGAATCGGTTGCTATTTTTATGCCGTTCAATGTCCGTGAGGTGCAGATGGCACATTCAATATATTACGGTATGAACGTGCTTTCCCATAACCTTATCCTCTTTGACCGTGTAACGGGACTTATCAATCCGTCAGGCTTCTATCTGGCTGCATCGGGCGGCGGCAAATCCTTCAAGGTCAAGACGGAGATTACAAACATCATTCTCGGAGATGAAAATGCCGATGTGCTTGTTATCGACCCGGAACGAGAATATTGGAAACTTGCCGAAGCCTTCGGCGGTGAGGTTGTACGTTTCTCCAACGGCTCAAAGAATCATATCAACCTTTTCGATTTTGATTTCCGTCTGCTTGATGACCCGGAAGTGGATATAATTGCCGACAAGTGTCAGCTTGTAACTTCCTTTATCTCTTGTATGGATGCAAAGCATCCGCTTAACGCACAGGAAAAATCCTTTGTTGACCGCTGTGTGCAGAAAGCATACGCAAAGTCGGGCGTTCTGAAAACTCTTGACCCTGCCGATATGCCCACGCTGGGAACGTTCCTCGAATGTATGAAGGAGGAAACCGAGAACGTATCGCAGGAAATGAAAGACAAGCTGATTATCACCATTGATATGTATGTAAACGGCTCGGCAAAGTATTTCAACAACCTTACAAACGTTGATACCAAGAACCGTTTTATCGCATACGATATTCGTGACCTTAACGGCAATCTGAAAACGCAGTCAATGCTTCTTATCCTTGACTACATCTGGAACCGCCTTGCGGAAAACAAGGAAAAGGGCAGAAAGACCTATATTTTCATTGATGAGGCCCACTTGCTGTTTGCTGATGAATATTCACTTGACTACTTGCAGATGTTTTGGAAACGTGCAAGAAAATACGGCGGTATTCTGTCGGGCATTACGCAGAACGTGGACGATTTGCTGAAGGACTACAAGTCGAGAAATATGCTTGCAAACTCCGAGTTTATCGTTCTTCTGAAGCAGAATCCCACAGATGCGGCGAAGCTGCAGGACGTGCTGAATATAAATGACAGCGAAATTCAGTTTGTAAATGATGTTCCGGCAGGACACGGTCTGCTCATTTTGGGCGGCAAAACAAAAATACCGTTCTATGACGAGTTCCCCAAGGATACCACTCTTTACAGCCTGATGAGTACAAATTTTTCTGAAACGATGAAGATGATGAACGAGGGCGAAACGGAAACTGCATAACAAGGAAAGGGAGATGTTTATGGCAACGATTGATAAAGCGAAAGGTCAGGCTGTCGAAAAACACTCCCTTTCTTCTTTTGATAAGAAAAGGGGAAAGGTGGCTGCCTACTCCGCACAGAAACATAAGAAATATCGTGTTGTATCGGTTCAGAAAATGGAGAGAGCCGATATTCACGGACATATCGGAAAAAATTCCGAAAAGTCAGAGAGTACCCCACAAACGTCCAAACGCTCCGAAACTATGCGGAAGATGCTTTGCGGCACAAATCGCAATAACCATAGCAATCGGGATAGAAAAAACGAGGGTAAAACATCGGAAAATACGGAGCATAGCGGTATTTTCGCAAACTCCGAAAACTCAGTTTCAGTATCTAAGACAATTACTCCCGAAATAGCGGAGAGAATGAAACGTGCTGCTTATCTGGACAGGCTGAATAAGGATAAAATAAAAACTTCTGCCGCAAGGGCAGATTCAGCTCCCGACAATACCGCTAAGTCTGTGACAAGTGATGATACAGAACCCCATACGGGGTATGCGGATAAAAAGCCGTATGAACATAAATTTCTTTCGGAAACCGCCGACAGCGTTATCCCCGAAGTGAAAAAGGCTATCACTCCCGAAATGGCTGAAAGAATGAAGCGAGCAGCCTTTATCGAACAGAAAAATGCCGAAGCTATCAGGCTTAACCGTGCGACCGTTGTTTCCGAAACCGAAGATGTTCCAGTGGAACATCCTAAAAACGAGGAACAGACAGAGGAAAATATTTCAGATGTCCCGGTGGAACATTTAGAGGACAGCGAAGAAAAATCTCCGACAAGCGCCTATCTCGACAATTCCGAACACGCTGTTTTCGATACATACAACGGCGAGGTAAGGGCATATCGGGCAAAAAAGGCATACGGCGAATTTGCCAAAAAGCAGAAAGGCAGTATCGTTCCAAATGCAGGTGGTTCTGTGGTAAGTGCTGAAACTCAGAAAGCAATTAACGATGCGCAGAATGTTTTCCAAACATTGCAAAGCTCCGATTCCGCAGGCTCTGCCGTGCTTGATGTTTCGGCAACGCTGGCTGCCGTTGAAGCCAAGAAAATGGTAAAAAAACTTGCCGAAACCGATTTGAAAAAGAAAAAGCGTGTTGACGAGCGTATGGAAAATCACGGCAACCGTTTCGGTATAGGCAGCGAACACGCAAAAGAGGTAATCAAGGATAAAGATGAAAAAATCAAAAATACCAATGACAAATCCTGCCGAAGCAATGAAGCTGCCGCCGAAAAGCAGAGAAGCTCTAAGGTTGGCAACGGTATTAAACTCCAAGAAGAAAAGCAGGAGTATGCCAAGAAGCAGAGGGTAAAGGAAATAAGGAACAAACGTAAGGATATTTTCTTCAAGGAAAACAAAAAGATTGAGGGAAGTATCGTAAATACCGCAGTTAAAGGCGGTGCGGTCAAGGGTGCTTTGAAAAAGAAAGCAGTTTCCCTCATTCTGGGCGGCGGTGCAGGAGCAGTCGTTCTTCCGGTGTTCCTTGCCGTGCTTGTATATATCCTCATTTCCGCATTTTTCGGCTGGCTTTCTCCCTTCTCATATTCCCTTGCAGGAGAGGATAATGACCCGAACACGGGACTTCCCACCGAACACAATGCCGAATCCAAGGCGGAGATAATAGACGGCTATACCCTTATGGTGAAAAACTATCTTGATGTGGCACAGGCGTATTACTATCTGAACTATGGCGATTGGTATGGCGGTGTATATGTTTACGAAAGTGCCGGACTTGATTTCGGGACGTTCTTTGCAGATTACTGTCAGGACTTAATTGCGGAGATACAGGCACAGTATCAGCCGCTTATAGACCAAGCACCCAATCCGCAGGCTGCTATGGCAATCAGCAATGCAATGGGAGAAGCAATCAGACAGGCACTTGCAAATGCACGAGAAGCGGCTCTTGCCGAATATACCGAGCTTATACAGTCCCTTGAGGACGAATTATCACCAAGTGAGCATAGGCAGCATTATGAGGTTGAAGTGGGCTATTCGAGCAATGGAGTTGATGATGCGACCGAATTCAGCGGAAAGCCTGTTGTGGGAACAAATCATTTTGGAAACACGGAGATAAACAGCGATTTATCCGCAGAGGAAATGCTTGCGTATGTGGCACTGTACAAATCTCTCATAACGATGAATCCCGAAGAAGAAAATCCCGATGCCGATGATGAAGAAATGCAGCTTAACATTACTCCGCAGGATATAATGGACTTTTTTGAAAAGACAGAGTATATCCCCATAACAACGGAGGTTACTCACGATAACCCCTGCACGGGAATGAACTGCAAACGCAGAATGATACAGACCGATTCGGGATACTTTTGGGAATACTACTGCGACAGCGATCACGATAATCTCACAGGAGAAATAGGTGCTTGCCATGTCGCAGATGAACTGCTTGAAAAGATAATCGATCTGACGGGTGCAGAGGAAAACGGCATTGATACGGAACAGGCACAGGAGATTATTGATTCCTACATTGATATGTTCAAAAAGGAGCTGGACATTGATGAGGGAGATTTCAGAAAATTTGGTGCTGCGGATAATTCCAAGGCACAGGAGTTTTACCAAAAGCTCATTGACGGTGAGTTAAGCGGTGCTGATATATGGCAGATAGATACTCCAATCGGAGAGGAGGGAGCAAGTGAAGAAACTTAAAGAGCTTTTCGGAAAATTTATCGGGAAGTGCAAAGCGGAAAAGAATTTCAGATATGCGGTTATTATCGTATCTCTTATTGTTATTGCTTTTGCGGTGAACGAGTGGCGAGAGTGGGAGGACAGCAAAGAGCTTCCTCCCACGGCAATAACCGAGGAACAGACGGAAGAAGTCGGCTTCTTGCAGGAATTCTGGAATGACAGTAAGCTTCATTTCTTTGTGTTCGGCGGTCTGACCGCAGCTTTGGGAATTGTAAAATGGCGTAACTCCGTAAGGTTGAAAGACAGCGGTGGGAAGATAAAGAAATAAATCCGCCCCGAAGGACGGATTGTGAATCAATCAAATAAGTCACTTGAAAGAATTGTTTCCAACGCACAAACAGCTTTTTCATAGGACACAGGCTCGAAAAGTAAGGCCTCTGTAATGGTGTTGTAGTCTTCTTCATAAACCCTGTTGTCAATGATTTCACGAAGAATATTCTTAACGCTGACACCTTCCTGCACGGAAAGGCTTCTGCTGTGAGGACGGCGTTCATCTGCAACACTTACCGCAAGAGATTTCAGTTCATTGTTGATTTCCACAACAGACAGAAGTTTGTAAATGTCATAAATGTGACGGGAATGTTCTGCTATTGTCCCTGCAAGGTAATAATCGGCAAGAGCATAGAGCTTGTCAATCATTGTACGTTCAGCCGCCTGTACATTCAGCTCAAAAGGTTCTAAGTCATACTGCTTTGCAAAATCAGAGAAACCATTTGCGGAAAGATAATCATAAATCAGACTTCCTGCCTGTTTTCTTACGGTAGGATATGCCCTCTGATAAACAGCTGTTTCCACGATAAGCATTTCTTTGAGATAGGCTGCACCGAGAACAGAGGGATAGTCAATGATATATCGGTTGTATTCACGGCGGCTTTTTACATTATCGGGATTTGTCAGCGTGAAATTCAGCTTGTCTATTACACCCAGAATGCTGCTTTTCAACAGCTTGCGTTTGCTTTCCGATGGCTTGGTTTCCGTTTCAATGTTCAGGTCAATATCCTCGGAAAATCGGTCAATCAGATGATAGCATTTTGAAAGAGAAGTACCGCCCTTGAAAATGATTTCGGGCATTACGGAAACAAGCTCTTTCAAAAAAAGAGTGACATAATAGTCCTTTTCAATGATTTCTGCCTTTATTCCAAGAAATTCTGATGTACGAAGAACAAGCTGTTCAAACAGCTCTTTGTCATTGTGCAACATAGAAAACCGCCTCGCTTTCTACAAGATTTCGCATAGCCTTGTCGGGAAATTCGGGAGCGTATTTCAGAATTAAATCTCTTGTGATTTTGTTGTCCCGAACCCATTTTCCGATAATGCTTTTCCGTTCATCGTCAAAAAATCCTGTCGGAATAGTATTCATAAGTTCAAGAAAGCTGATAACATTCAGATTTTCATTTGTGATTTTTACTCTGGATCTGCGGAGAGTGACATCACGGCTTCCGACCTTTACGGTCCGCAGCTTAGTCCTTTCGCTGTTGGTGCATATCTCAATAGTGTTTGGCATTTGTGTGGATAAACCAAGCTTGTTGAGGGCGGTAAGTCCCGAATAAAAGCCGTTTGCCTTTCCGTTATCCATAATATATTTGCGTTCAATGACCTTGTTAGGATTGAGAACGCTTTTGCCGAAAGGAGTTTTTACGGGAATGTAGTAAATACCACGTTCAAAACGAGCAAGACTGCCTTTTTCGCAAAGCTCCGCAAGCTGCTTTGCAATCCACGGCTTTGAGTAGTTTTCAAATTTAATATCAGATGAAAAAATCGGTTCATTTACACCGAAAGTGTCGGAGAGATATTCAAAAAATGTCATAGTTATCACCTCTTAATGATATTATACTACATTCTACCGTGTAAGTCAAGAGAAATATATTTTATTATGTCGAAAGGAAGATTTTATGAAACTGATCATAACCGAGAAACCCTCAACAGGTGCTATTCTGGCACACGTTGTGGGAGCAAGAGAGAAGATACACGGAAACGGCACAGCCTATTGCTACAAAGGCAGCGGCTATTACGTTGTCAGTGCGAGAGGACACCTTTACGGTTTGGGAAAACCCACTGATTACGGCTTTTCAAAGAAATATAAACTTGATGAACTGCCGATGTTTCCCGATTTCAGGATATTCCCCGGCGGCAATGATACGGCAGATGTTCGCTCACTTATCTCCGAACTCATAAACCTTGACGAGGTGGATGAGCTAATCTGTGCCACCGATGCAGGACGAGAGGGCGAGCTTATCTTCCGTCATATCTATGAAGCCAATAACTGTAAGAAGCCTGTAAAAAGACTTTGGTGCAATTCAATGACCGATGAAGCAATAAGAGAAAAGATGAAAAATCTTCCTCCCGACAGCGATTTTGACGGAGAATACAAGGCGGCGCTTGCAAGACAGAAGGCAGACTGGATAATCGGAATGAATCTGTCACGTTTGTATGGCGTTCTTGACAATTATGCTCATCATATCGGCAGGGTGAAAACTCCCGTGCTGTCGATTATTGCTCAGAGAGATAATGAAATTGAAAATTTCAGAAAGAGCGTTAGCTACCGCCTTGAAATGCCCAACGGTGCGTTATCGGAAAGCGTTTACGAAAGCCGTGAAGAAGCGGAAAGACAGATGAACTACGCAAACGGCAGAAATGTGTCCGTTGTATCCGCTGTCAGAGAAAACAAAAGCAAGAACAGACCGCTTCTGCATTGCCTTACTTCATTGCAGCAGGAAGCAAATAAGGTTTACGGCTACACAGCAAAGCAGACTCTTGATGCCGCACAGAGCTTATACGAAAAGAAGCTCATAACATATCCGAGAACCGACTGCACATATATCTCCGAGGATATGAAAAGCGGCGTTATCCGCTCGGTTGACTGTCTGGCTGCCATTCCCGAATATGCGGAGAGGTCGGACAGGCTCATTGCACAGGGACTTAACCTTGATGACAGGGTTATAAACAACAGCAGAATGGACGGACACGATCATCACGCAATCATTCCCGAAGCGAGAACCGAGGGGATAAGCGGACTTTCGGAAACCGAAAGGAATGTTTACGGCCTTGCAGTAAACCGTCTGCTTTGTGCGGTGGATAAACCGTACAGGTATGAAGAAGCAAACTACACCTTTTCCTGCAACGGCATTATCTACAAGCTGAAAAAGGAAATTCCCGTTGAACCGGGTTGGAAAGCCTATGACACGGAAAAAGAGGAAAGTGCGGATAATTCTCCCGATGAACGCTATGCACAGGGCAGCTCCTTTATTGCAAAGGATATAAAGGTAAAGGAAATTGAAACTCAGCCGCCTAAGCATTTTACCGATGCAAGCCTGCTTTCGGTTATGGCAAACATTGATAACCGCATTGACGATAAATTTCTCAAATCCGCAGTATCGGGAAAGGGTATCGGAACGGAAGCCACAAGAGCCGATGTTATCGAGGAGCTTATAAAGGCAGGATATGCGGAACGTTCATACAGAAATATCGTATCGACACAGTTCGGCAGGGACTTCATAGCTTCAATCCCCGACAGCGTGAAATCGGTTGAAAGAACAGCCGAGTGGGAGCAGTTTTTTACCGATGTCAAGGAAAAGGACATTGGCACAGAGCAGTTTTTCCGTGATGTAAAGGATTTTGTAACCTCTGTTATCTCACTTGAAACAGCACCCGACCGCAGCAGAAAGCCGCTTAACTGTGTAAATCCAAATTCACCGATGAGAGAGCCAATCGGAATCTGTCCGAGATGCGGAAAGCGAATATTCGAGGGCAAAAAGAATTTTTACTGCGAATCGGGCAGAGAAGGCTGCGGCTTTACCCTTTGGAAAGAGGACAGGTACAACGGAATTACGGTAACTGCCGAAAATGCCGCCGACCTTATTGCGGGACGGACTATCCGCAAGGCAAAGAAAAAGCTGAACGGCGAAACGGTGAGGAAATCCTACCTTCTGGAGGATACGGGAAAGTACATAAATATCCGTGCGGAGGGGAAATAAATGAGCGAGAATGCGAAAAAGGTATATGAATACTGTGCGGCTGACGACCTGATAATTCCCTATATCTGGAGATGTGCCTTTCTTGCGAGGATATGCGATGTCCGTATCCCCGATGATACCGAGGTTGTGTGTATGAATGAGCAGGAAAAGAATGCTGTATCAAGCGAACCGTATTCAAATGCACTTGCACATCTACTTATTCTGTTCGAAGCAGGGTATATCCGTTTTGAACAGATGGCTTCTTTGGCGAGAGATGCAAAAAAATATGAGGACGAGATTTTATCGGCAGAGAGCTTTGTCGTGGATCAATCGGGAAAAGACGAAAAGGAACAGGTCAGCCGTGAGTATATCGAAAATATTTTGCTTTGCACCATTGAATCAAGAAAGCATACCGAAATTCAGACGGTGAATTTTGAAATGGCGAGAAGCCTTTGCGAAGGTCCCTATACAACCATACGGAATGGCTTTGTGTATGTGAAAGATGTTGCATTTTTAACCGTTCTTGCAAATGTTAAAGAACCTATGGGCGGTATTCGGGGCGGTGCGGTTGAGGTGTTCCCAAGCGAGCGTAATACGGGTGACATCAATCAGAAAAAGATTGATGAGGAGCTGAACAAGGGAAACACAAACGAGCTTCCCGATATTCTTTTCCTTGTAAATCTGAAAAACGCCTATTACATTCAGCAGATTTACAGTAAGCCGTATTCGGTGGAGTTCATAACATACGCAAAGGCGGAGGGCATACCATTTGATGAAAATTTTTCAAGGAAATATGACGAGTATGTTTTGAATAACAAGCTGAAAGTCACAGTTTCCGCAATTTCACGCAAGAGGAATATCTGCGGTGACGATGTGAACTGGTTCGATTACGGAACTACAAAATACCTTGACAAGCAAATTATTATTGATGACAAGTACGATGTCACAAAGGAAATCAGTCTTGCCGATGTGGGAAAGGAAGAACAGCTTGATGATGAGGTTTTAATCAACACTGCAATGGATAGGTTCATTTCCGAAAACGAAACGGCGGATAAAACCGTTATTGAAGTGACTTTCTGCGGAAAGAAATATGTGTATCTCTATGATTCTGCCAAAGGCAGGAAGATACTTCTCGATAACGATAAATTCCGCAGGATTCCTTTTGATTATAACAATGTCTGGACCACCGTTATGGAATGGTCAAGGTCAAAGCTCATACAGAAAAAGGGTGACTGCATTATCGTTCCCGATTCGGAAATGGCTAAAATTGCCGAGGGCGACCGTGATTATGCACGGCGAATGATTGAGGAGCAGTATTCGCTTAAAAAGAACGGAAACCGTATGCTCCAGAAGTTAAGCGAGCTGAAATCATACGCCAAAAGCGAAATGGATTTTAAGGAACAGCAGGCAAAATTCAAGGCAAGCAGAGAAAAACCGATACAGGAGGATAAAAAGAATGAGAGTTCTGATTCGTGAAACCCTTGAAACAGCGGTTATAAATATCTATGGCACAGACGGAAAACAGCATACCAAGGACTTCTTTGAGAAGTATTTTGCCGATTCGGACGGTGCATATCCCACCCTTGATGAAGAACGTGAGGAGTTCGGCACAGATGCACAGTGGACGATAATCACAAGGTGTGATTTTGACCTTTTCGCAGGAACGGTTGAAACGCTCCAAAAGGCTATTGACAGTGCGGACAGCTATGCACAGGATTCCGACAGCTACCTTATATAACGGAGGAGGCAAAGGGCTATGGCAGAAAAAAGAGAAATCGACCTTAACGAGATATTAAGCCGGCTTGAATTTCTTGAAAAAGAAAATGTATCTCTCCGTGAGGAAGTTACAGAGCTGAAAAACAATGACATTGAGTTCAGAAACGAAATCAATGTAATCAACCGTTTCATTGCTGCCCTCACGGAATGTCAGACCGTTGAGGAAGTGATGATGGAAACCGAAAGCGTTGCAAAGCATATTACGGGAAGCGAAAATGCGGTCTTCTATTGTATGGACAGTGCAAGCAAGAAGTTTTTCTCCGAGGACGAGGGACGAAGCTGGCAGACAAGCGAGGAAAACAAGGTTCTGAAAGATGTTTTCGACAGTCAGGAAATAAGCGAGAACGGAGATAAGACATATATCCCTCTTGTTGCGGAAAACGGCAGATCGCTGGGCGTTGTTGTAACGGAAAACAGGGATAATGAGTGCAAATTCGATATTGACCGAGTGTTTGCAAAGGGCGGTTCTCTTGTGGGCGGTATGCAGCTTGGACTTTTGAAGGAATACGAGCATCAAGGAAGAATTACCGACCGTCTGACACAGATGTATAATCGACAGGGACTTGACGAATACCTTGTGAATACTGTTGTCAAGGCAATGTCAGAGGGCAAGAGCGTTAATATCCTTATGAGTGATATTGACCACTTCAAATCGGTAAACGATACATACGGACACACGGCAGGAGATATTATTCTCCAAAGCACAGCCGATGCCATAAAGGATATTGCAAAGGAGGGTGCAAGCAGTTGTTTCCGAATAGGCGGTGAGGAAATGGTTACGGTCCTCATAACCGATACTCCCGAACAGGCTATTGATATGGCTGAAACTCTCCGCAGAAATGTTGAGGGAATCGTTAATACGGTTGAGGGCAAGGACAAGGGTGTTCACGATGTTTCGGTAAGCATTTCAATCGGCATACACGAAATGAAACCTGATGTTCCCTTTACAAAGGAAAATGCGGAAGCACTTTTCGATACTGCGTACAAGACGGCAGATGCGGCGGCATATACCGCAAAAGAAGCAGGCAGAAACAAGGTTGTATGTGCAGACGAGCAGAACTATGTTTCCTATCTTGCGATGAAAACGGCAGAGGTTTTTGTAAAGGCAGAGGGACTTGAAGCTCCCGATGCTATAAAGGGCATTGAAGAAATGATTTCCGACAGCTTTGCAAATCCCACGGAAGAACAGGGACTTTCGGATATTATTGATGCACTCCGCACTTATGCGGTGCAGACTTCCGAAAATATGCCCGATATATCGGCTCTTGCGGATTTTATTGCGGATAAGGCGGAGGAGTTTTCGGAAAAGAAAAATGCTGTGACTGTTGCCGAAACGGATTTGACCGACCTTGAGCAGGATAACCGCACACAGGGAGAAAATATTTTTGATGTTATGTCGGCTGCAACTCCCGAAACGCTCATTTCCGTTGAACAGAACGGCTGCGTTGATTTTATGAAAACGGACAAGCCTATTGAGGATATTCTTCTTTGCTGTGCCGAGGATAAACCGTTTAAGGCTATATCGGATATGGCAGGAGAGCATATTTCCGAAGCGGATTTTGCAAGTGAGAATCAGAGCAGGAACACGCTTGCCGTTGAGATAAATATTGATGAAAACACACTTACGGCATACAACAATGATTTTACCGCAAATATTCCTCTTGATAAAGCGGTGGCGGATATAACCGCAGTTTTTCCGAAAGAATTGCCTTATTACATGACAGATAATCAGACAAAGGGAAACACCTTTGCGGAAAAGGTTGCCGCTATGAAAGAATGGGCGGAAAAGACAATAGAAAAGGTAAAGGAAGCAAGTCTTAAAAGGGACGAGGTGGCGAGATAATGTTTTACACGGAAGAACAGATAAAAAGGGCAAACGAGCGAAGCATTTCCGAGTATTTCCGCACGGCTGGATATAACTGCAAACAGATTCGCTCCGAAACCCATATCGCAGGCTTTGGCGGATTCTATGTTAAGGACACGGTTGTTCCAAATCAGTTTTATGTTCATTCACAGCAGACAGGCGGCATTGGACTTGTGAGCTGTCTGATGAAGGTATTGGATATGCCGTTTAAAGAAGCGGTGCAGACCGCACTTGACGGTGAGCAGGGCAGAGGTGAGGGAAAGACAGGACATACATCAACACCCCGATATGTTCAAACGAAAATCGAACCGAAACCCGAATTTGAAATGCCCCAAAAGGGTGCGGATAACAGAAAAGCGTACAGCTATCTTACGAAAACACGATACATAAATCCCGAAGTTGTAAATGCCTTTATCCGTGCAGGAGTTCTCTTTCAGGACACAAAGGGCAATGCCGTTTTTCTTCACAGTGAGAACGGCAAGCCCTGCGGTGCGGAGATACACGGAACAGGCGGAAAGAGCTATACAGTGGGAAATTCAAAATATTCGGATTTTTCCGACCGAAAGGTTATTCCAACAGAGCCGTACATAGCGGAGCTTCTCGACCGAAAGCTGAAAAATGCGGACGTGAAATTTGCAGGGTATGTTTATGAGAAAAACGCAAATATTGTTGCCGACAGCAAGGACTGCGGATTCATAAGCAATGCTATTTCCGAAATATCGGACAGCAATATTGACCGTGAAGCGGTTGAAAGCGAGGTTCACTCAAAGCTGAAAAACTACAAGGGCGTTGCTCCCGGAACAACGGAAAGCTATTTTTCCTATGATAAAGGCAATCCGCAGAAAGCATTCGTGTTTGAAAGTTCAATCGACCTTATGAGCTTTATGTCACTGCACCCCGATGTGACCGACTGCAAGTTTGTTGCAATGGCAGGACTGAAACCGAATGTGGTGGAAAAGCTCCTTGAAAAGAATATGCCTGTTACATTATGTGTTGACAATGACACGGCAGGGGAGAAGTTTGCAGGACGGTTTGGCTCACAGGTAAAGATATTTACCGAGTGCAGACACTACGGCGTAAAGGATTTTAACGAGCTGCTTATGGCAAGGAAAACCGTTCCTTTTAAGGATAAGGTAAACGCCGTAAAGAGCTGGGCGAATAATGCCATTCAGAAGATAAACGAAACAACTATGAAAACAGCGGAGGTTGCAAGATGAATGATTTAACAACAGGTTTTACCGAAAATATCGTGCCCGAAACCGCAGATGTTCCACCGGAACATCTTGAAAAAACAGCCGAAAAGAAATCCAAAACCGATAAGCGTTTGGAAAAGCTGAACGCATTGAAGGACAAGTACGGCAAGGCGATTCTGGCACAGGAAACCGCAACAAAGAAAACGCAGGATATATCCGCACAGATTGAGAAAATCGAAAACGAGCTTCACGCAGAAGAGGCGGCTGAGCTTGACAAGGCCTGTGCCGTGAAAAATCTGTCATATCGGGAGATAGCAAAATTCCTTATGAAAATCCCCGAAGATATGACCTTGACCGATATTCTGAATATGCTTTCGTGAGGAGGTTAACAAGATGACCGAATATGTAAACAAGGATTACTACAACAGCATAAAGGGCAACTGTTCATATATCGACCTTAACGGACAGAACATTCACAGCGTAATGGAAAGGCTGAAAGCGGAGGGCATTATGTTTTCCGCAGCCTACGGCGGTTACAGAAATACCGTTACCGTCAGCAAGGCAGATTCTCAGAGAGCCTTTGCCATTGCCGCCGAATACAAAACCGCACCGCAGAACATACAGCGTAAGCAGCGTATTATCGGCAATATCGAGTATTCAAAAATAAAGGACAGAAATTTTATCAATACCGACCCCGATACCGCTTTGCAGGTCGCAAATCTCCTTTCGGGAGATGCAAGCATACGCTTTTCGGGAAGAATAATTGAAAACTCTGCCACCATTACCGTAAGCGGAAGAAAAAATGCGGAAATGGTCAATCGTATGATTGATAATATCCGCAACGCAGACATCATAAACGAGCTTTACAAGGCAGGATATGAACGCCTTGCGGACACGAACGGTTTTGTAAATATCCGCAACAATGCAAGCGGTGAGGTTGTAGGCTTCCGCAGTATGGATATGGTGCGAGAGATGTTCGGTGATGCGAGCAGTGAATTTTTTCACCCCACCGCATATCGTGTGGAAAGTATTCCCGAAGCGGACGACCCTTTCTATATTTCCGAGGTTGACAGCGTGACCGACGATGAGAGAAATGTGTATGTTGATGAAAATTCGGACGTTCCCTTATTTGACAGCAGGGAAAATGCAGAACAGTATGCAGAAGAAAAGGGGATTGACCTTACGGGTTTTGAAGAAGTAATCTCCGAACCTGTTGCAGATGTTCCACTGGAACATTTCGATGATACGGCAGAATTATCTCCCTCTGAACAGCTTAAAAAGAGGGTAAATGCAGAGCTTGAAGCGTATATTACCGAGATGAAGTCCCGTCCGTTTGATGAGATTATCGAAGCTGCATACAGAGTAACCGTCTGCAAGCAGATAGGCGAATACATAACCAATGAAGAACCCGACCTTACAGAAGCACAGCTTTCTGCACTTCTTTCAATGGATAATGTTCTTGATGAAATCTATCTTGAATGGGTGAAGAATGATTCCGCAGAAAGCTATGATGATGTGCTTATGGTTATGCAGGACAGGGCAGACCGAATTTTGCTTTCGCAGCAGAGGGAAAATGTTCCGGTGGAACATTTTGAGTCCGAAGTGCCAAAGGACGAGGTTGCCGAAGCTCTGAGCCTTGCTGAGAATAACCTGACATTTTCGGTTGTTACCATAAACAATGAGCTTGTATTTGCGGTAGGAGAATACATTGAAAAGGACGATATTCACGGCTTGGAGGAATATCAGGACTATATTGCAAAAAATCAGCCTGACGAGGTAAGAGCATACGTTGAATACTGTATGATAGGAAATTCGGAGCTTGAATCGGAAATGGCATATTCGAGTGATATTGACTTTATCAATGCTAATCTCAAGGCGGTAATGAACCATCCGCAGACAACGAATCTTGAAATAAACAACTATGTTATTGCCACTCCCGATGAAATGCTTGAAAGCAGGCAGGCTGAAAAGCTGCTTGCCGAAGCAAGGGAATATATAAACGATTTTCTTGAAAAAGAGTATGGCACTGAACCCTCGGAGGACACCTACAAGGACTTGGAAAATGTTCCGCTGGGATATACTTCCCTCGGAGATGATGCCGACCACGATTTCAGCGTTACCGCAAATCTCGTGGACTTTTCAATCAGCTATACACTTGACGGAGTGGAGATTACAACAGAAAAATATGACAGCCTTGAGGAAATGACGGAAGTTGCTTTGACCTGCCTTGACTTTGATGATATGGTAACGGTAGGCAATGAAGCACTTGAAGAAATTGAAAACAAAAAATTCCGCCTTGTTATTCCCGAAATTGATGTTGATATTGATATGAGGGACATTGACAGCATTGCAGTTCAGACACCCGATGATGTGCTGATGTTCTATTACAGCAGCAATAACAAAACCATTGAACGAGCTTGGCAGAGTGACGATAACTCCGATACTGTCGTTGATATTGACGATGTTGCGATTGATATTCGGAGTGCCGTTTCAAACGGTTTTTCAGTGGAGGTTTACGAAACCGCAGAGGAAAGAAAAATGGCAGAAGATAATTCTGTTGAAATCCCCGAAAATCTTACCGCTATTGATGATGATACTGCTGTTATTATGTGGGAGCAGGGAATTACCGTTTACCACAGCGGCACACCAATTCCTCCTATGGAAGGAAACAGGGAGAATGAGCATAGCATTTTTGAAAATCTGTCCGATGATTTTTATGCGGACAAGGAAGATGTAAAGGCGTTCAGAATTGCCGATGACATTGCTTCGGAAATCTGGGATATGATCCGTGTTTTTTCCAACGTTCCCAATGAGGTGGGACAGCCATATTATCTGTCCCTTGAATCTGGCGGTTATGATGAGTGGGAGGACTACAATAAGGGCCTGAACGAGTATCAGAACACGCTGAAAGCACTTTACACGGGAAATTTCACAGCCGTTGAAGATTATCTGGAAAATGTTCGCAGTTCCGAAGATGTAAGCGAGGAAATGCAGGAGCAGGCGGCTTCTCTCCTTGATGCGGTCAAGTCATTCAGAAACCTGTCGGGAATTGAGGACAGAGCCGAAAAGGAAAACGAACCCACATATAAAATCTATCAGCTGAAAAAAGGCGAGGAATATCATAATCTTCGTTTTACACGCTGGGACGATATGCCGAGGTTTAATCTGTCCTTTGACAGGAAAAATTATGACGAGGTTTACGGCGGCAATATTGCCGATGTGACCAAATTCCCGTTTAAAGAGGGAATTCTTGAAGATATTTTCAAAAAATTTAACAGCGACCGTCCCGAAGATTTCAAGGGACGCAGCTTGTCGGTCAGCGATGTTGTGGTTCTGGAGGATAAAGAGGGCAGTTCCGCACATTTCGTTGACACAGTTGGAATGGTAGATGTTACAGACATTTTCTTTGAATTGAAAAAGGAAACTATCGACCTTTCAAGGCTCACAGAGGTGGAGATTACCGAGGAATACGACCGCAGAGGTGATGAACCCGACAATTCCACGCACGTTAAGAATACCATACTTTTTACGGATTTGGATAAGTCCGAAATCAGCAGATACAAGGATTTTACATACGATAACGGTGTAATGCCCGATAGTGATGAGGGATATACAACCGTAACATCTCAGGATATGCTTGATGAAATCAACGAGTATCTGGACAAGTCAAGAAAGAAATCGGGCATTTCAATTTCTGTTACGGATAACGAGGGCAATACCAAAAGGCTTAATGGCTTGCTTTTTGAATTTACTCTTGGAGATAGAAATGTTCCGGTGGAACATCTTGAAGGAAACGAAAAAAAGCCACTTTACGGCAAGAGCATAGAAGAAGCAAGTGAGCTTGGCGAAAGAGATAAATATTTTGCCAATATGAAAGAAAACAAGAGATGTGAAGATGCTATTGTAACTGCCATTGCGGATAATTACAGAAACAGCAGGCTTGACACGGACGGAGTGCTTTCCGATGTGCTGAAAGAATTTGTCTTTGAAAGAGTTGAGCTTGTTGTTGCGGCAAGATTATCCAATCTTTCATTTGACGGACGAATTGATAAATCCAACGTTGAATGGGCAAACGGTGTGCTTGCAAATCTTTCCGAAAGCGAGAGAAAAAAGTTATGTGCAGATACGCACATTAACTCTCACCCCGGACTTATAAATCTTTTTGCTGATAGGGTAAGAAGCGAGGAACGCAGCCGTGTGCAGGAAGAACAGGTTACGGAGAAAGAAGCAGAACCCTATGAGCCGAAGCTGGGTGACAAGTTCCGTGACAATAGCGGCGAAGTCTGGGAGCTTACATCTCTTACGGGAGTGATGCCGTGGTACAATGACCAGTGTGCTATTACAAGCATAAGCGGAAATGTTTCCATTACAAAGAACGAGAATTATTCCAATCTGCTTGATACGGCAAAGTATCATCGTGTTGCAGATGCTCCCGAAGCTGTTAAGACAGCAGACTATTCCCCGAAAATCGGTGATTTGGTAGAGCTTGACGGACAGGTGTATTCTGTTGCCGATATTGACAGCGGAGTTATATCTCTTGCCGATACCGAAACTCTGCTCGGAGAAACAAGGCGAATGACCTTGAGCGAATTTCTTTCAAGCGGTTTTGAGGTTGTGGAAGCAAACGGAGAAGAAACAGTTTTCGCAGATGTTCCACTGGAACATCGAGGAGAAAAAACAAATGAAAATGTTCCGGTGGAACATCATAGCACCAATGCAAACAATTTCGTTATTACAGACGAAAATCTCGGCGTGAAAACACCAAAGGCGAGATTTGCCGCCAATGCTGCCGCTATCAGAACTCTTAATGCCATTGAAGCGGAACACAGAACTGCCACACCGGTCGAACAAGCTGTTTTGTCCGGTTACACAGGCTGGGGAGCAATTCCAAACGCATTTGACCCCGACAACAAGGACTGGAGCAACGAATATGCCGAGCTGAAAACTCTCCTTACAGATGAGGAATTTATTGATGCAAGGCGTTCAACGTTAAATGCACATTTTACATCTCCCGTTATTATCAATGCAATTTATGAGGGGCTTGCAAACCTCGGCTTTGAGCAGGGGAAAATCCTTGAACCTGCTATGGGTATCGGAAACTTTTTCGGTATGCTTCCCGAAGCAATGCGAGGAAGTGAGCTTCACGGCGTTGAGCTGGACGACATTACAGGCAGAATTGCAAGACAGCTTTATCCCGATGCGGATATTCAGATAAAGGGATTTGAAAAGACCAAGTTTGAAAATGACAGCTTTGATGCTGTTGTGGGCAATGTTCCGTTCGGTGATTACAAGCTATCCGACAAGGACTATGACAAGCACAAGTTCTATATCCACGATTATTTTGTCGCAAAATCCATTGACAAGGTTCGCCCCGGCGGTATTGTTGCAGTTGTTACCTCAAAGGGAACAATGGATAAGGAAAATCCCGAAATGAGAATGTACGTTGCACAGAGGGCAGAGCTTCTGGGTGCGATCCGTCTGCCTAACAATGCGTTTAAGGCTAATGCAGGAACAGAGGTAACATCGGATATTCTTTTTTTCCAAAAGCGTGAAAGAGCCATTGAAATAAATCCCGATGAAATCGAATGGATAGGAAAGGCTGAAACTGCCGAGGGATTCCGTGTAAACGGATATTTTGCAAATCACCCCGAAATGGTTCTGGGTACGATTACAGAAGCCAATCAGAAGTACGGTCCTACCGAAAATACACAGGTTATTCCCTTTGAGGGAGCAGATCTTAAACAGCAGCTTGCGGAAGCGGTGAAGAATATTCAAGGCACATATACACCGAGAGCTGAAAAAGACACAAAGAAAAAGGAAACGGAGGATATAATTCCTGCTCCTGCAAATTCAAGGGTATATAGCTATTATGCCGTGAATGGCAGTGTATATTTCCGTGAAGACGGTGATACAATGGCCAAGGCAAATCTTAAAGGGGAAGCCTTAAAAAGAGCATTGGCAATGGTTGAACTCCGAGATACCGTTCGTGAGCTTCTGGATATGCAGCTTGATAATGCTGACAGTGCTTATGATACGGACATTGCCGAGTGCCGTGCAAAGCTGAATGAAAAGTATGATGCCTTTGTGGAGAAATTCGGACACTTCGATGATAAGAAGAATATCCGTGCGTTCAAGGGCGATGATGGATACAACTTTCTAACCGCACTTGAAAGCAAAAACAAGGACACAGGTGAGTATGAAAAGGCGGATATTTTCTACCACGATACCGTAAAGCCGAATAACGTTGTCACCCACGTTGAAACCGCAGAAGAAGCGCTTATTTTGTCCGTTGCGGAAAAAGCGAGAGTGGATTTTGAGTATATGACCGAGCTTTGCGGAATGAGCAAGGAAACCCTTATATCCGAGTTGGAGGGGCAGATTTTCAGACTTCCGCAGGAAGAAGAAAAGTATGTGACCGCCGATGAGTATCTGACGGGAAATATCCGCACAAAGCTCCGTCAGCTTGAATTTGCTCCCGAAGGTATGGACGTCAGCAAGCACAGAGAAGCACTTGAAGCGGCTATGCCGAAGCGTGTTGAAGCAAAGGATATTTCCGTTAAGCTGGGCGCACACTGGGTAGCTCCCGAATATGTAACGCAGTTTGTCAATCAGAAATTCTATCCGAGCTGGCGAAGCAGGGTAGAAGCACAGTACAGCCGAGCATCGGGCAAGTGGAAAATCGAGGGTGCAAGCCAGTCGGACAAGGGCAGCTATACCGCAATCCACGATTACGGAACAAAAAGGAAAAATGCCTATGCGATACTTGAGGGCATACTCAATCACGAGGATATGACCATAAAAGACCCGAAACTTGACGAACACGGCGAGCCGATTCGTGATTCAAGGGACAATATTATCAAGGTGACAAATCACGAAGAAACAAAGGCGGTTCAGCTAATGGTGAAGAAAATCGAAAGCGAATGGGAAGATTGGATTTTCAAAGATCCCGACCGCCGTGAAAAGTTGGTTGAGAAATACAACGAGGTATTCAATTCCATTAGGCACAGAGAATATGACGGATCGCATCTTAATTTCGTGGGAATGAACTCGGATATTACCTTGAAAGAGCATCAAAAAAATGCCGTTGCAAGAGCATTATACGGTGGTAATACACTGCTTGCTCACTGCGTTGGCGCGGGCAAGACCTTTGAAATGATAACAATAGCTATGGAGGGAAAGCGTTTGGGACTTCATAACAAATCCTTGTTTGCTGTTCCGAATTCTCTCACCGAGCAGATGGGCAGAGATTTCAAGAAACTTTATCCTGCTGCCAATGTCCTTGTAGCCACAAAAAAGGATTTTGAGCCTAAAAACCGCAAGATGTTATTTGCAAAGATAGCAACAGGCGAGTGGGATGCGGTAATTGTCGGACACAGCCAATTTGACCGAATGGGACTTTCCGCAGAGCGTATGAACAGGTATCTGAAAGCGGAGATAGAGAGCCTGCGTTCGGAACTTGAAGAAGCCAAGAGTACGGATGGCGCAAAAAGTTTTTCGGTAAAGGAAATTGAAAGGACTATTACCCGATACGAAAAGCGTTTGACCGATGAGCAGAACAAGGTAGCAAAGGACGATTACATAGATTTCGAGCAGATGGGCTTTGACAAGATTTTCGTTGATGAGTGCCATATGTACAAGAATCTGGGTACTGCAACTAAAATGTCCAACGTTGCCGGAATTGGCACAACGGGAAGCGGCAAGGCTGCGGAGCTTCTGATGAAAACAAAGTACCTTGACGAGCTTACGGACGGCAGAGGTTTGGTTTTTGCAAGCGGAACGCCAGTTTCTAATTCAATGACCGAGCTTTATACGATGATGCGATACTTACAGACAGACCTTCTCAGAGAGTGTGGTATCAGCCATTTCGATGAGTGGGCGGCAGACTTCGGAACTGTAAAGACCGATTATGAGTTAAAGCCTGAATCTGACGGAAAGTATCAGCTTAAAACCCGATTTGCACAGTTTAACAACCTTCCCGAACTTATGGGAATGTTCAAGGAAGCGGCCGACATAAGGACAGCGGATACTCTTGACCTTGAAAAGCCGGATGCACACGTTCACGAGGTTGTGGCACAGCCTTCCAAAATTCAGAAGCGTTTGATAAAGGCATTGTCAAAGAGAGCATCGAAGATTCGTGACGGCGCTGTTGACCCAAAAGATGATAATATGCTTTGTATCACCAATGACGGAAGAAAAATCGGACTTGACCAAAGACTTATGCAGTCAGGCTGTGAGGATAACCCGAATTCCAAGGTTAATATGTGTGTAAGAAACGTATTCGACATCTATACTAAAAATACGGATAAGAAAAGCACACAGATGATTTTCTGCGATATGTCCACTCCGAAACAGGCGAATCGACAGGACAGATTTGAGATATATCGTCCCGACAGTAAGGTCGGTTTTGAGTGTATCCGCAGAAAAGTTGGTTTAGGAAATCCCGGAAACAAGAGCTATCTCGGTACGTTTGACGATTTGAAAAAGTACGTTGAAAAGAATACAGCCGATATAGAGGACAAGCTGCAAGACGGTGATATTGCCGTATTCCGTGTTCCGAGCGAGGACGGAAAGAGCATTGAATCGAGAGCTGCCCTTTATATGGGAGGAAAGTTCTCCGAAGCAAATTCGGAGGAGCTGCTTGAACAGATTTTTATGTCACCTATTGAGGATATGCCGCCCAAGACATTCAATGTCTATGACGATATTCGGGATAAGCTCATCGCAAAGGGTGTTCCCGAAAAAGAAATTGCTTTTATACACGATTATGATACCGCTGAAAAGAAGCAGGAGCTTTTCAATCAGATGAACAGCGGCGATGTTCGTATTCTCCTCGGTTCTACGCAGAAATGCGGTGCAGGAATGAACGCACAGGAACGTATGATAGCACTTCATCATCTGGATGCTCCGCTTCGTCCGAGTGATATGGAGCAGCGTAACGGTCGTATCGAGCGGCAGGGCAACAGCAATCCCGAAGTCGATATATTTCGCTATGTTACCGATAAATCCTTTGATGCGTACCTCTATCAGATTTTGGAGAACAAGCAGAGGTTTATTTCACAGGTAATGACAAGCAAAACCCCCGAAAGAGTATGTTCCGATGTGGACGAACAGGCTCTTGACTATGCGGAAGTAAAGGCACTTTGCGCCGGAAATCCCAACACAACAAGAGGAGCTTACGGGAAAAGGGCGATTTTACGTTGGTTTTGGTAGAGGATATACAATAAAGGCATATCCTCAATTTTCTACAATGTATATATTATGATATATGTATGTCAAAAAAGCTGTTTCGACGGATTTATTTGTATTGTCCCGGTTTCGGTACGATTTCGGCGAAAAGTCTGTATCTACCTCCGATGTCAGCGGCAACATACGGCTGACTGAAGGATATGAGGAGATAAAAGCACTTTCACAGATAGACCTTGTATCTCCAAAAGGATGTTGATACTGTAAGCAAGGCTCCCATGGCTGTTGATGAGGGACGGCAAGGAAAGTCACCCTGTCACTATTATGGGAACAGTGAGTAATGATCGAAAGAAAGCAGACACAAAGCTTAAATCTCTCATATCTGCAAATGCAGGGTAGGACACTTGATATGGGCGAGTATCGTGGGTTCAAGCTGTCGATTTTCTTTGATACCCTAACAAAGTACGTTATCCAAATCTGATTTCAGACGGAGTAACTCCATAGCATTCTCTGATTTTTCTGCTCATGTCGCTCTGACTGCAAAATCCTGTGTTTGCGGCAATATCGGACAGCTTCATGCCGGTATATCGTATAAGCTCACAAGCTCTTGTGCAGCGTATGTGGGTAAGATATTCACGGGGTGACATTCCCGTTTCCGCCTTGAATGCGTGAGAAAGATAACCCTCGCTGATAAAATTATCGGCGGCAATATCCTCAATTTTTATGCTGTCCGCATAATTTTGCTCAATATACGTCCTGACCTTTTCCGAAAGAATTTTTCCCGAACGCTTAGCAGTTTTTTCATTCTGTGGTCTGCAAACATCGAAAAATACCGACACGATATCAAGTGCCGCACTCAGCTCCGAGTAAATATTTCCGCCATACAAAAATATATCAGCCATTTTTTCAAAGCCCGACCGAATTTCGGGCTTATTTTTTATCACGATGATACCGCCCTTGCTAATGTCCGTCAGTATTGAAAATAGATCGGGACGGCTAAGCTGATTTTTCAGCTCCCACGGGTTTATTATTGTAATAAATCGCTTGTACTCTATATCCTTTTCTACAGTTACATCATGAAGCTGTCTGCTTTTTATAAGCGCAGAATCTCCGTCGGAAAGAACAGATATAATATCTCCGGTGACAATGTTCACTTTGCCACTTACGATGTGCATGATCTCGCATGACGTATGAGTATGACAGACATTGTACATGGGATTTTCATAATATCCTGCGTGTTCTATAATTGCCATTTTATCACCCTTTTTATCATATCACACATCGGGATAATTTACAACAAAAAACAGCAGATTTTCTATAATAAATAGCAGATAATATAATGCAGTATTCCATAAATTCAGCTAAAATATTGCAAATAACCCTTTTAAGGAGATGCGCTTATGAATATCAAAAAAATTATAGCGTCCGCAGTATGTACAGCAATGATTCCCATCGCTTTAAGCGGATGTACGGACAGTAAAAATCAAGCTGAAACGGAGGAAACTGCTATGCAGACAACTGAAACAACAGCAGAAAAGGAAATACCGCTTGCAAGTGTGAACACAGCTTACAAATCTGTTACTGTTGACGGAAACACAACAAATATGGACAAGGGTACGGTGTGGCGTGGTCTGGGCGTTATAACGGGAAACAATTCCTCACGTCTTCTTATGGACTACAAAACGGAAAATCCCGATGCATATTGGGAGATAATGAACCTGCTGTTCAAGCCCGATTACGGCGCAGGTCTTACTCACGTTAAGATCGAATTCGGCACGGACGTTAATTCTTCATCGGGTACAGAGCCTTGTATAATGCGTTCAGCCGATGAAGAAGCGGACGTTACAAGGGGTGCAGGCTTTATGTTTGCGGCGGACGCTCTCTCCATAAATCCCGATATTACCGTTGATCTGCTCCGCTGGGGAGAGCCAAAGTGGGTAACAGACGCATTTGCTGAGTCCCTGGAGGCAGGCTTTGAAGCAAGATACAAATGGTATAAGGCTGCTATTGAAGGTGCGTTCGATACATACGGAATGAAATTCACCCACATCAGTGCCGACGCTAACGAGGCAGAAAAGGTGGACACCGATTGGATAATATATTTTGCCGACAGGTTGGAAAATGAAACTGACGAGCGGTACGATTACGGTGCGATAAAGATAGTTGCTTCCGATGAGATAGGTTCATGGAAGATTGCGGACGAAATGACAGATAACGAAGCTCTGCGAAACGCAGTTGATATTCTTGCCGAGCATTATAACACTTGGGCAAGCGAAAAGGCTAAGCTTCTGAACAAAAACTATGGCAAAGAGATCTGGTATTCCGAGGGAGTTGCTTCCACGAATATTGCAAAGCTTGCGGTGCAAAGCAACGGCAGCGGCATTAACGGCACAAACGGTGCTCTTGACGTATGCAATCGCATCATCAACGGTTATTACAACGGCAGAATGACCATGTATGAGTATCAGCCTGCTGTGGCAGCGTATTATTCGGGAGCAAAATATTTTCCAAAATCACTGATAAATGCACAGAACCCTTGGAGCGGTTATTATGAAGCGGACTGCGGTGTATGGACTTCCGCACATTTCACCCATTTTATAAAGAACGGCTGGAGATTTATCGACAGTGCCTGCTATGGTGACGGCAAGGAAAATCACTACATTTCCGAGTCAACTAACAATTATATGGCCGTTACCGATACGGAAACGGGAGATTATTCTATCATCATCTGCAACGACAGCGAGGAGCAGCGCAATTACACCTTTACCCTTGAAAATATGAAGCAGGCAGAAGCACCGTTCACAATTTGGGAAACAAGAGGTCCCGATGAGGGTCAGGCTTACAACGAAAATTATTTCAGGAACATCGGCACCTTCCGTCCCGTTGAAGCCGAGGGAAAATATTCCTATTCTATCGAGGTAAAGCCTTATTCCATAGTTACTGTTACAACTCTTGACAATACCGCAGATACTTCCGTTTACAACTGCAGGTATGATGATATTCCCCTTGATATAAATTATTCCGATGATTTTGAATACTCCGAAGAATTTCTCTCTGCAAGAGGAAACGCTCCCCTTTACACTACCGATCAGGGCGGAGCCTTTGAGGTTTCGGAAATTGACGGAAACAAGGTGCTGATGCAGATGATAAATGCCGATAACAAGCCTACCGATTGGCGTTACAGAGGTACTCCCAATCCCATTACCTCTCTCGGCGATGACCGCTGGGCAAATTATTCTGCGGAAATAGATTTTAAGCTTGCGGATAGTGCTGCGGATAATTATATTGCGCTTGGCGTTCGCTATCTCACAGCAGAGCTTGATTCATGGTCAGCGGAAAACGGCTACAGCATAAGAGTATATCCTAACGGAAAATGGGAGCTTAAAAAGAATGCACAGACAGCAGACAGCGGAGAAATTGACGGCTTTGACAGTTCGGTATGGCATACGGTAAGAATCACCGCCGCAGGAAAGCATATATCCGCAGAGCTTGACGGTACAGAGCTGACCGCCTTTGACGATGATATTGCTTTTGCAAATTCGGGACGAGTTTCGATCGGCAGCGGTCTTTACAACAATATTTTTGACAATATGAAAATATCTCCTGTGGACGGCTGCAAACCCACAATTACAAGATTTGACGATCACGATCCGTCCGTTACCTATAACGGTGACTGGTACAGAACCGTTCCCGACAGCTATCTTAATTTCAACAGAACAATTTCCCGTGCGGAAATTGCCGAGGGAGATACGGGCGAAAAGAGCTTTGAGTTCAGCTTTACGGGCGATCGTTTTGCGATAATCGGTCAGACCGACCCTGCGGATATTGAAGTTTATGTTGACGGAGAATTGCTTGAAACAAAGAAAAATCCTTGGGGAGCACTTGCAAGACAGTGCAGCTATTCTGCGGAGGTTCCCGAGGGCGAACACACGGTAAAGATCAAGGTCATAGGCGGTTCCTATACTGTTGACGCAATAGAATATTGAGGTGCGAAATGTTTGAAATAAAGGATAAATTCTATCTGAACGGAAAGCCGTTTAAAATAATTTCGGGAGCATTCCATTACTTCCGAACCGTTCCCGAATATTGGCAGGACAGACTTGAAAAACTTGTGAATATGGGCTGCAATACTGTTGAGACCTATATTCCTTGGAATTTTCACGAACCGAACAGGGGACAGTTTATTTGGGAGGGAATGCGTGATATATGCCGATTTATCGAAACAGCACAGGAATTGGGACTTTATATAATAATTCGACCTTCACCCTATATCTGCTCGGAATGGGAATTCGGCGGTCTGCCTGCATGGCTCCTTCGTGACAGGAATATGCGGCTTCGGTGCAGCTATGAACCGTATCTTAATGCTGTAAAGAATTATTACAGTGAGCTTATCCCGAAGCTGGTGCCTTATCAGATAGACAGGGGCGGCAATATAATTTTAATGCAGATCGAGAACGAGTACGGCTATTACGGCAACGATAAGGCGTATCTTGAATTTCTCCGTGATACTATGAGAGAGCTTGGTATAACCGTTCCCTTTGTAACCTCGGACGGTCCATGGAGTGAGCCGATATACAAATCGGGAATGGTGGACGGTGCGCTGCCTACGGGAAATTTCGGCTCCGGGGCAGAGTGGCAGTTTAGTCAGATGAAAAAATTCATCGGTGATGACAAGCCCCTTATGTGTATGGAATTCTGGAACGGCTGGTTTGACGCATGGGGAGATGAGCATCACACAACTTCTCCCGAAAAGGCGGCGGCGGAGCTTGACGAGCTGCTGAAACGGGGCAGCGTTAATTTCTATATGTTTGAGGGCGGCACCAATTTCGGTTTTATGAGCGGCAGAAACGGCGGAAGCAGAACAGGGGACGTGACCTCATATGATTATGACGCTCCTCTCACGGAGGACGGACAGATAACCGAAAAATACAGGCTTTGCAGGGACGTTATCTCAAAATATACAGACATAGCGGAGATACCTCTTACAACAAATATTAAACGGAAGGCTTACGGAAAAATTCCCTGCACGGGCAAAGCTGATCTGTTCTCAGTCCTTGAAAAAATTTCCGAGCTTGTTTGTTCAAATTATCCGCTGACAATGGAGGAGATCGGACAGAATTACGGATATATTTTATACCGCACCAAAATCAGGGACGGCGAGACGGTGAACGAGATACGCATGGAAAACGCTGCCGACAGAATTGAGTGCTATCACAACAGTGAATATGTTTATACTGCCTTTGCAGAAAATATTCACGAAAAATTTGAGCCGAATGAAAAGCGCACAGGCGGAATTATTGACCTGCTTTGCGAGAATATCGGGCGTGAAAACTTTGGAACAGGTCTTGAAAATCAGAGAAAGGGCATTTCTGGCGGTGTTAAGATAAACGATCACCGACAGTTCGGCTTTGAGATTTTTCCGCTCCCTCTTGATGAAGAACAGATAGGAAAACTAAGCTTTGATGAGGGATATTCCGAGGGCGTTCCTGCATTTTTCAGATTTGAATTTGAAGCCGATGAACTTTGTGATACGTTCCTTGAGCTGGACGGATTTGGCAAGGGCTGTGCTTTTGTAAACGGATTTAATCTGGGACGTTTCTGGGATATAGGTCCTCAGAAGAGGCTGTATCTGCCTGCGCCTTTGCTGAAAAAGGGAATGAATACGATCATTATCTTTGAAACCGAAGGCAAAGCCGCAGATGAGATATACCTTGCGGATGAAGGCAGACTTGGCTAATGGATTTATAATCGCATACATCAAGGGGCTGTTGCACGGACATCATTTATGGATGTCTTGCAACAGCCCTATTTTCGTTTTATAAATGTGCATAAACGGCAAATATTGCGTTATACTAAAATTAGAATTAAACTCGTTTTCGTTTGAATTGTTTACGGATCTTTACAGGGCGTTATTTCAGCACCTCTCCGAAAAGCTTTGCAAGCTCCTCGTTTTTTCCATTTGGATAATCGTCATACAGTCCGAAAGGCAATTCATTGTACACATGATAATCAAATCCGATGTTGTATTTGCGGCATATACTTATCATATCTCTTACCCAACCGACACCGTTGCGGCCGTTTTCAAAGCCTTCCGAAATAACGCCGAATTCGCCGAGATAAATCGGAACGTTATGCTTTTCGGAGAACTTTACATACGGCATAAAGCTTTCTTCAAGATAATCCTTGTCAAAGCTGCGGATATTTTCGCTGAGTGACATATCCATTCTTATCTCGGGCGAGCTGCTGTCGGATTTTATATATCCCGATATCATATACTTATATCCCTTTTTCATCTCAAACCGCTTGAAATTCTGTACATACACCGAGGTGGTTCCCGATATCTTCAAGCAGCCCTTAGCATTGTTTCCGTCACCATCATAGTATTCGGAAATGCCGCTGCCGTCCTCGCTCCACGGACTGCTGTTCAAGATTCCACCGGAAAAATCGGCTTTAAAGAGCGTTCTGCGATTTCCTTTCGGGGATATCTCAGTCAGCGTGATATCGTCGAAATATGCTGTACCTCCCTCTCCGAGGTTTGAAGCGGTCACGACTGCAGTCACGACATTTGCCTTGTTCGATAAAGAAATAGTTTTGCTTTGGAAATAAGACCAGCCGTTTCCTTTGGACGATTTTTTCGAGGCGGCTTCGCAGTTCACCCAGCCGTTTACAACATCCTCACCAACTATCTCCTCGGTGGGGTATGTCATTGTGTGTCCTTTCGTAACTGCCCAGTCGGCGTTCTGGTGCGTGAAGTAAAAAGCATCGTATTTATGAAACTCATAGATGACGTTTTTATCGTTTATTCTTGCAAAAGAGTGTTCGGGAGTAAAGTATTCATACTCTCTTTCTCCGTCAGACTTAACTGCGCTGCCTACACCTTCAACGAATACTGCCTGATATGGTGAAACCTTTCTTATTGCCGAGGTGATTCGCTGCATAAGTTTATTATACTGTTCGTATGTTTGTTCCATAGTATCCTTCATAGGAACAACGGGTTCGTTTATAAGTCCGTAACCCCAGACAGTCGGCTCATTCGCATAACGCTTTGCAATCGTTTGCCAAAGTGCGGTCAGCCTGTCCTGATTGTTTTTATCCGTCCATAGCTCCATTCCGCCGCCCGTTGACTGATAGCCTCCCTGCGGACAATGCATATTTATGATTATGCCCATACCGTATTTTTTTGCCCATTTTATGTTTTTATCGAGCCATTCAAAACCGGATTTCTTATATTTATACGGTTTTTTATCGTCTTCAAATAAGCCGTAGTTGATATAAAATCTTACGCTGTTAAAACCCATTTCCGAAAGCTCTTTGTATGTTTTTTCATTATGATGCGATGTATCGGGAAGGGATGGATTGCTCCACACAGAATTTCCGAGAGCCATTCCCTGAATGTGGAGTTCCTTTCCGTCCGTTCCGATTATCCTGCTTCCCTCGGCATGAACGAAATCGTCTGCCGAATATTTCTGAGCCGAAACGGTAAATCCTGCCGCAGAAGTCAGCATAACCGCTGCGAAAAAAAGTGCGGTGAATTTTAACAGAAAGCTGCGAAGCTTATTCTTTTTTCCATTCATTTTTATCTACCCCTTTCAGAAGTTTATGTTATACATTTATATTACAATGCTTAAACAGTCCTGTCAAGCGTGTATTTGTTAATTATCATAACAATAAGCTTGATATTTCGTTTAAATCTGGGTGATTAGTCAAAAACGTCGTTTTTTGATGATTCTGTCCAAACATTGCCCTTACCACTTTTTCCTTACAGACCCTGGCTTCTCATTGCCGCACCCATTACTGCTCTGGTGCTTATGGCAACATTCTGGGCACATCCCGATTGGAACAATACTGCAAAGATAATTTATATGTCGGTTACATACTGCATGCTTGTTCTTGGATATACCTGTGTAAATATACCATACGGAACGCTGTGCGGTGCTATGACTCAGAACATTGAGGAACGTGCAAAAATCAATACGTTCCGTTCGGTAAGCGCAATGATAGCCATTGGAATTATCAATATCATTACTCTTCCGCTTATTTCAAAGCTGGGCGGCGGAAATGACAAACAGGGTTATCTCCTTGTTGCGGTTGTTTACGGTATCATTTTTACACTTTGTCATATTTTCTGCTTTGCAAAGACCAAAGAAGCGGTCACAGTTCCCGAAAAGGAAAAAATCCCTTTGAAGCTGCAGCTGAAAACCGTTATACAGAACAAGACTTATCTTCTTGCACTTCTCGGACAGTTTCTGTTCGGTGTAACTCTTTACGGAAGAAATGCAGATGCACTTTATTATTTCAAGTATGTTGAAGGCAGCGAAGCGTTTTTTACCAAATATTCAATGGCAATAATTATTCCGTCAATAATAGGCGCAGGACTTTTCCCCATAATTTTCAAATGGACGGGCAATAAAGGCAGAGCGGCCTCCATTCTTGCTCTCGGAACGGGAGTATGTATGATCTCGTTATATCTGTTCAGTCCCGTAAGTTCACCGGCAGCGTTTTATATCTGCTCGGGACTTACACAGTTCTTCTTTGCAGGCTTTAATACTGCTATATACGCAATAATTCCCGACTGTGTTGAATACGGCGAATGGAAAACGGGCATCAGAAACGACGGCTTTCAGTATGCGTTTATTTCTCTCGGAAATAAGATCGGAATGGCAATAGGTACATCGGTACTTGCTGCCACTCTCGGAGCAGCAGGCTTTGAAGCTAACATCACGCAGAATGAAACAGTTCTTTCTATAATGAAGCACAGCTTCTCGACTATCCCCGGAATACTCTGGATTGTTACTGCTATTGTACTTTTCTTCTATAAGCTCAATAAAAGATCCTACAATAAGATCGTATCGGAAATTAAGGAAAGGAGTATGGAAAATGCGTGATATAGTTGCTTTAGGTGAAATGCTCATTGATTTTACGATGCAAGGAGTAAATTCACAGGGGCAAAGATTGTTCGCACAAAATGCAGGAGGTGCTCCTGCAAACGTTGCCGCAGCTGCTGCAAAGCTTGGAGCCAAGGTCGCTTTTATAGGAAAAGCAGGAAATGATATGCACGGAAGATTTCTTAAAGAAACCTTGGATAAATGCGGAATTGACAGCAATGGATTTATCCTCAGCGAAGATTATTTTACAACTCTGGCTTTTGTTAATGTAAAGCCTTACGGCGAACGTGAATTTTCGTTTGCAAGAAATCACGGAGCCGATAAGATGCTTAACGCTGCTGATATTCCTCTTGATATACTGCTTTCGGCAAAAATACTGCATATTGGTTCCATATCGCTTACCGATGAGCCTTGCAGAGGAGCAACTATGTTTGCAGTCAAAAAGGCTAAGGAAAACGGCATAATCATTTCTTATGATCCCAATTACAGAGAGTCACTATGGAACAGCGAAGCTCAGGCGGTGGAGCAGATGAGAAGCATAATAAAGTATGCCGATATTATGAAAATTTCAGATGAAGAAACAGAGCTTCTGACAGGCGAAGCTGACTATGAACGTGCTGCTGAAAAACTGATCTCACAGGGAGTGAAAATTGCGGCGGTCACTCTCGGGAAAAATGGTGCTTATGTGAGAACCGCAGAGGGAGGAACCCTCGTAAGCGGTTTTAAGAACAAGGCTATTGATGCCACAGGCGCAGGCGATGCATTCTGGGGAGGATTTTTATACAGCCTTGCAAAGAGCGGAAAAGCTCCGGAAAACGTTACATTATCCGAAGCATATAGCTTTGCTGATTTCGGGAATGCGACTGCAAGCCTGTGTGTGGAAAGCTATGGTGCTATCCCTGCAATGCCTGATATGGAAGCAGTTTGTGAAAAGCTGGGGGAGGAACGTTTGTGAATATAACCGATAATTTTACGGTTTTACAGCATATTGGTATTCCCACAAATGATATTGAAGAAACGGTAAAGTTCTATAAATCATTAGGCTTTGAAGCGGTTCTCCGCACAATAAATGCCGAAGCAAACGAAAAGGTTGCGTTTATGCGTCTGAATGGTCTGACTTTGGAGATATATGAGAATCGGTCTGCTGTGATGTCTTATGGTGCTGTTGACCATATTGCATTAAATGTCAAGTCTGTTGATGAAGCGTTCAAGTTTGTAAACGAAAGCGGCTTGAATAATACAAAGGATTCAATTCATTTCCTTCCGTTCTGGGAAAACGGAGTGAAATTCTTCACCATTGAGGGACCGAACAAGGAAAAAATCGAATTCAGTCAGTATTTATGATAGACAACCGAACTTGCAGGGCTTAGAGCTTTGGGAACAGAGTGTCCTCATCACAATACACATAGTGGAATTGAAGTTAAGTACGAAATAATTGAACTTATAGGGAGATGATTTTTTGAAAAAAGTAACTGTCAAGCTTGATACTATCAATGATGTCAAGAATTTTGTAAATGCTGTCACTGCCTTTGAATGTGATTTTGATATTGTGTCGGAAAGATATGTTGTTGACGCAAAGTCGATAATGGGAATATTCAGTCTTGAACTCAGTAAGCCCCTTGCTTTGCATATTAATTCAGATGATGAAAAAGAGATAAATGCTGTTTTGAAGACAATTTCAGCTGTGCTTGTTTCCGAATAAAGCTCTTTAACCTTTATATAAAGCATAAAAGCTTCGGGCGTTCTCCAAAATGTCCGAAGCTTTTTTCATTTGTATTCAAGTTACAAATGAAGATTTTATGAGAAAATTTATGTCAGCTTTGATTTCAGCCGTTTGGACAGATCCTGCAAATCCTGACAAGCATCAAAGCACATCCGGTTATAGCGGTCAATATCTTTGGTGCTGCTGTTGACAGTAAGACCACCCTTGAAAGCCCGAATTTTCTCACGCCGTTCGTCAAACGCCTTGTTGTATTTCTCCAAAAGGTCGGGATAGCCGGAGAGCTTCTTGCGGTAGCTCCTGCATTTGTTGTCGAAATTGAGATAGGCTTCTTTTATCGGATCAGCCATAGCACGTTTCTTGTAATCATCGTTCGCCTTGTATAAACGCTCTTTCTTACAAGTGGTCCTGCCACAGGTCAGAGAAGCATTTGAACGTTTGGTAATCATAAGCTGTCCGCAGTTTTCGCAGTTAGTGATAAGCCTGCCTGCATCGGACATAATATCGGAGTAAATATCGAGCAAAGTGAGAATGGAGTCGTTTGCCACATAAAGGCTAATGTTTTTGTTATCATCGTGTACCCTGTAAAGAGAACTGTCCAAAACATCATTGCTGCCCCGAATAGCTGTTCGTATATCAAAAATATCCGATGCCCTTGCCGAAATGAACGGACGAAAGATTTTCTCGCTATCCGCTTTGAATAATTCAATATATTTTTCCGCACGATCGTGGTTGCCCTTTATGGACAACCCGATTTTTTTATTGAAATCACGCTGGTGGAGCTTGAATTTACTGAATAAAAAATAGATAATATAGTTTTTAACGATATTAGCGTATTCGGAAATATCGTAATACTCCGACAGCTCCTCAAGGACACAGTTGCAGCTGCCGTCACATAATGCGTCCGCATTGCAAAGCCTGTCGCTTAGCTCCATAATCTCGTTAAGCTCATATTTTACCTTCATAAGGCGGTTTATGTCCTTAACAAGATTGCCTGCCTTGTTGCTATGCCGCATAAGCCCCTTTGTAGCTTTCATAGGACAACCGCCGTATGCCCAAGCCTTAATATCGGCAGGAGTACCGACAATGTATGTTTCCGTATCCTCGGAAAAGTCAACGATTATGCCCACCGAAGCAATTTCTCCGCAGCACTCAAACAAATCTATCATAACAAATACGCCCCTTTCAGAAAAAATCAAATGAAATCCGACAAACAAATTTTATGGATTTATTATATCACATTTTGCACGTTTCGTCAACGGATAGCGTGGAATCATCTGTATTTGTATGATGTTTGCACGCAAGGGCGTAATGGTTGTAGTAATGCAAAAAAGGAGCGTGAGTTTTTGCTCACGCTCCTCGATAAATGGGAATCTGTTAATGTTATTTAATTGTCCAATATCCATCATAGGCATATCCAGTTTTTCCATTCAATAAATGTTCCGATTTAGTGAATCCCACTTTCTGAATTGCTTTAATTCTTTCTATCGCATATATTGGAGCCTTAGTAAGTACACCTTTATATCCTAACATTTTCTCAAATTCTGGTGTGATAAGTGAAAAAATATCATACAATTCATTTTCCTGTTCATAATCACTTCTCACATCTACTCTCAAAATACCCATGTTATTAAATTCATCATCGGACACTCTCAAGCATAATTCAACCGTTCCAATTACAGTTGATACTGTCTTGTCAACAATCGAAAGTCTAACGAACCAACCTTTTTCATATGACATCCGCCAAAAGTCCATCGCTGCTTCCATTTTTTCTTTTGACGCATAATAGAAATTATCTCCATTACAATTATCACTGTTAAAGAATGGCAATGCGTTCTTATCGCTATATACTTTTAATAAATCATTGCAATCTTCATTCTGAAATAATCTAAGTATAAATTTTTCATTTTCTAATACAGGACATGATTCATAAATATTCATAAGATACCTCCAAATTCCGATATATCGAGCAGTTTAGCTGCCCGATTTATTCCATTATACCCCAAACTATAAATATAGTCAAGTGGAGAACAAACAGATTTATTATAACAAATACGCCCCTTTCGGAAAAATCGAATGAACCCCACCTAAAAAAAATTTATAGAATTTATATATCACGTTTTGCACGTTTCGTCAACGGATAGTACGGAATTATCTGTATTTGTATGATATTTGCACGCATAGGCTTAATGAGTTGCTCGAAACAAAAAGAATGAGGTCAAAAAGGCGTTTTCGGAAAATTTTGATATATAATGGGAGCAGGCTCAGAGGAAAAATCCCAAGAGCCGAACAAAAGAAAATGGAGGTGCTGCTAATGAACAGCAGAGAAAATCTGCCGATGATGTTATCGGCAAACGACATTCAGACAATGGGCTTCACCCGTACTATGGCATACAATATCCTTAATCGTGATGATGTGCCTGTTGTGAAAATCGGCAGTCGGAAGTTTATTCAGAGAGATAAGTTTTTTGACTGGTTGGACAGCAGGGAGGATAGAGAAAATGATCAAATTTAATGGCACTTTCATCATCGGCATCGACCACGGCTACGGAAATCTCAAAACAGCCAATACGGTTACTCCGTCGGGTGTAAAGATCCACGAGTCTGAGCCGCCCTTCAAGAAGGACGTGCTGGAGTATGACGGAAAGTACATCTGCATCGGTGAGAACCACAAGTCTTTCACAGCTGACAAGACCACCGATATGGATAATTATTACCTAACCCTTTACGGAATCGCACAGGAGTTGTCACTTGCAGGAATTACCGAGAGCCACGTTCATCTGGCAGTGGGACTTCCGCTTATGTGGGATTTCAGGTGGAAGTCGCAGTCGGTATTCGTGAAAAGCAGTACGAGGTTTATCGTGCTCCCGAAAGAAATTATCCGTTATACGCAGATCTTCAAAGAACAGTCGATGTTCTGAATTTCGTTCACAACAATCATATTCATTCCCTTGACGATATGGAAAAGGTTTTGAAAACTGCAAACAGAATGGAAGATGTTGCTATGAACAAGTATTTCAAATGTGAGGAGAAAAAGCAGCAGCTGAAAGTGCTGAATTATCTTGGAGATGAATATGCTCGTCTGCTCAAAATTGAAAACAGAGATGAAGCACAGCAGAAACGGCTGGAGGAGCTTCACTGGAAGCTTGTTGCAAGCGGCGGTATCGGTGGTTGGGATACTCACCAAAAAGGCTGGTTGACGGAATTGAAAATGAAGCTTGAAAGAGATATTTCACAGCTTGACAGTCTTGCCGAGGAAATGGGCAGAGCTTCAGGAATGCGTGCAGCAGCTGAGAACGCATCGGATTATTTGAAAGAATTTCTGAAAACCGATTATGACAGAATCAGGGAACGGGAAGAACTTCGCACACAGATAGAAATGTATCACGAAGGAAAAGAATTGCAGGAGGACGGTACATACAAAGCTGAGCCTGAACCCACAGCAGAAAGAAATGTCGAGCTTGATTTCATCGAGGAACGTGAAGAACAGCGTAGGCTCATTATGGAACAGAGGAGAATGGAAAAGGAGATGAGAGAAAGAGAAGCACGGCGGAGTAAGGATACTTATTGCCGCTGACGTTAGCCCGAATAAAAATATTTTTCTTAACGCTATTGCTACGCAATTTCTTGACCGAACCTGTTTTATGCCGTTGTTTTTCGCTGCCGAAACCAACTCAAAAGCAATTCCGCAGTTGCAGGAGGTTTCGCCCTGCTGATTATACGGCATAAAACAGAACCCGTCAAGAACCGCTAAAAAAAATTTTTATTCTCACAGGAGAACCGAGGTTTTTACCTCACCAATCTAAAAGCAATTCTATTTTAATAACTTGTCTTCACAAGATAAATGTGGTAAAATAAAAGAACAATGAGATATACAAGTGATATGACGGAAAGTCAATGGGAAATAATAAAACCAATATTACAGGAAGCAAAATACAGGAGCTTGGAAGAAAAGCGAGAACAGATAAATGCGGTATTTTATACCAACCTCTATTGCAATATATCCGAATATGTGATATAATGTAATATGGTGATCAAAATGTCAAAGGTTCCAATTAAAATAGAACTAAGCGCAAAAGAAGATGCAATCATATATTATGAAAAAACAATGGGCTCAAAAAAACAATGGGCTCAAATATAACTATTCAAAAAAGAGCTACAGTGCTTTACTATGCATCAAAAGGCGCAGAAAGCATAACAGAACTTCATAAAAGCTGTGGCTATACCCGAGTATTTATCAGAGCAACTTTGAATGGATATTTGGAAAAAGGAATCGAATATATTTACGAATGCAGCCGTGGCATTAAGCAAAGTGCGTTGGATTCAATTGAAAACGAACTGTTGGAAGAATTTGAAAAGAACCCGCCTTCTTCAATACCCGAAGCTGTTTCTCGAATAAAGGAAAAATTCGGGATTGCACTGACAGATACACCGGTAAGATACTGGCTTAGAAAAAAGGGCTTCGTTACCTCAAATCAAAACCGATACCGGCAAAAGCAAACCTGAAAGCACAGTTATATTTTCTGAATAATATTCTGCTGCCACTGCTTGATATGGCTGTAAATCGTCTTGTCAAGGTGTATTTTTGCGATGGTGTCCATTTGACTTATGGATATGAAGGCGGAAAATATTGGTGCAGAAAGAGAGTATGTGTGAAGTCAGCATATGGCAGAAAACGTGTAAATTGTCTTGGTTTTTTGGATGCTGTTTCTCACAAGCTTGAATCCGTTATGAACGACTCTTATCTGAACGCAGACAGTGTATGTGAAGGCATAAGAAAAATAAGGCGAAATGCTCCTGACGAGTTACTGTATGTTATTCTTGACAATGCTGCTTACCAACACTGCAGAAAGGTAAAGGATTGTGCAGCCGAATTGAACATTAATCTGTTTTATCTGCCGCTTTACTCTCCAAATCTCAATCTGATTGAACGGCTTTGGAAATTTCTCAGAAGTAAAATCCTTGCCAATAAATACTATGATTCTTTCAAGCAATTTTTTGATAATGTGCATGATTTTCTCGATTCTTTACATATCGTTTTTTCTGATTCTCTTGATTCTTTGTTTTCATTTAACTTTCAGTGCCTTGATTCTAATTGCTGTTTAAATTGATATAGAGGTTAGTATACTTGGTGAAAACAGGGTGTCAATGGAGGAACCTGCCAAAAG
>UMBM01045859.1_pt1 | contig 50853 bp, 44 predicted proteins | sample 1963971 | NCBI WGS metagenome assembly UMBM01 (sample SAMEA4835942, study PRJEB28245) | human gut metagenome | biome: gut microbiome; material: fecal sample | place: Denmark | collected 2008 | reverse complement strand
CTTGGCTGGAGACGGCCCGGAAAGATAGGTAGCGCCAACACAACAGCCTGTGACATTTGTCACAGGCTGTTGGCATATATGGGAGTACGGTTCGGTATGCCTGCGGCATCTTCCCGTGACATAGAGTATTTGCCTGATTGACGTCTGCTGCAGTAGATGGTATATTGCTGGTGAACTTATACGGAGGAAATACATATGGAGCAGAAACAGCTAAAAATGTGGCTGCCCTCATTTTTGACTTGGCGGGCCGAGCGTGTATTGCAGAAACAAGCAGAGATGGGTTATCTGCTTATAGCTGTAGAAAATTTTGGAAGCTTCTATACATTCTCCTTTGAGAGTGCGCCGCCATTGCCGCGGCGGTTCTATGTATTCCGACAGGACGATATCGGAAAGTGGGGCGCACACGGAAGATCTCCGAAAGAAATCGCCGAGGAGGAGATCAGCCCCTATTGTGCAGAGATCTTCGAATGCAGCGATAGCTGCTCCTTTGTGGCGGAAATACAGCAGGATGTACCGGATGACGTAATAAGCAAAACCGTTGAAAGACGGATGCGGAACACAGCAAAGTATCATGTGGAGCTTTTTGCAATTTGGCTATTGCTGCCAGTGATATGCCTCATCGTAGTGACCGTAACGAATACGCCATGGGAGTGGGGGAATAAGACAGCATATGCAATGCTTATGGGCACGCTGCTGATGTACCATGCTGCGGCCTCAATAATAAGTTATATACACCGATAAAAAGCACCCGCAAGGGTGCTTTTTATTTGCTCCAGTGCTTCAGCTTTGGCAGCATCTGATTGAAATAGGTTCTGGCCTGCTCCGGAGGGAACTGCTCGTTGGACATATGGGTGACGAGAAACTCCAGGAGCTGCTCCATGCTGTCATAGGTGAACTTGCTGTCGGTATAGCACCACTTACAGTAGTCCTCGTTGAAGCTGCCGTCCAGATCCCGGCTGATGATCTCATCACTGTCCAAGGGCATACCACAGCACTGACAGATCAGCTTGCGAGGGTCACCCAGCAGATGATTGATGGAGGTATCAAACAGTGCGGACAACTGCTTTAATGTTTCCGGGTTGGGGACGGACTCGCCGTTTTCCCAGCGGGAGACAGCCTGTCGTGTGACGGCCAGTTTTTCAGACAGCTGATCCTGTGTCATATTGTGCCTTTGCCGTAATTCCTTCAGAATCTCCTTTGCTTCCATTGCTATACCTCCCGTATGTACTGCCGCCAGTATAACAGGAAGGTGGATCGTTGGCAAGCAATTATCTATTGCGTGGGGAATAAACTGTATTTAGATATTCTGTAAAGTGTAAATGCATTACAGAATGACTTTACTTCACAAAAGAAGAAAAGGGTACCACGGCGGGCGGAATGGCGGCATCGGACAGGCGTTTTTCCATCCAGACCACGTCGTACCAGGTGTCAAACTTGTATCCGCAGCGGTGGAAGGTGCCCACGATTTCGTAGCCGCGCCGGGTATGGAAATCAATGCTGGCGCGAGTCAGGTAGGGGTCGCCGTCCGAAACAGGTGCGGCGATGCAGGCGTACAGCACCTGTACATTCTGAGCGCGGGAGGCGTCCTCCAGCGCGTGGTACAGCCGGGTGCCCAAACCACCGCGACGGCAGTCCTGCCGCAGATAGATGCTGGTTTCCGCCGCCCAGGCGTAGGCTGCGCGGCTGCCCAACTGTCCGGTGTAGGCATAGCCCACGATCTCGCCATCGCGTTCCATGACCAGATAAGGATGCGTGTGCAGTGTGTTTTTAATACGCTGGCGGAAGTCATCCAGCGTGGGCACTTCATACTCAAATGTGATGGCGGTTTCGATGACATAGGGCACATAGATATCCAGCAGCGCCGGGGCGTCATCAGAGACTACGGGGCGGATATGTATCATATGCAACACCTTCTTTCGCTTTGTTGCGTTTGATTATACTATGGGAACGGTACCGGTGCAATAGATAAAAAACGCTAAAAAAATGTAGGAGTTTTACAAAAAAATTCTTCCCAAAATCCGACAGATATGGTATACTACTCTCGATTTAATATTTGAGAACAGACCGTGGTCTGTTGTCATTTTCCACTTAGAAAATGACAACTTCTGTAAACACATGAACGAAGGGAAGTGAGGGAACTTGAGCGAGCTGCTGCGTATGGAGCATATCAGCAAGCGGTTTGGTGATTTTTACGCCAACAAGGACATCAGCCTGACCGTCAACCGCGGCGAGGTACTGACCCTGCTGGGTGAGAACGGTGCCGGTAAGTCCACGTTGATGAACATTCTCATCGGCCTTTATCAGCCCACGGAGGGAAAGATATTCCTCAATGGCAAAGAGGTGCGGATCGAGTCCCCCAGCCAGGCAGTCAAGCTGGGAATCGGCATGGTGCACCAGCACTTTATGCTGGTGGAGGCAATGACTGTCTTTGAAAATATCATCCTGGGCGACAAGCACGCCAAGGGCCTGTTTATCGACCGGGCGGCTCGCCGCAGGGAGATCGAGGAGCTGTCTGCCAAGTACGGCCTGGACGTGCAGCTGGACAAGCTTATCACCGAGATATCCGTGGGCGAACAGCAACGCACCGAGATACTGAAGGCGCTGTACCACGGTGCGGAGCTGCTGATCCTGGACGAACCCTCTGCCGCACTGACCGATATCGAGGTCGAGGGTTTGTTTGCCATTATGCAGAAGCTCATCGGCGAAGGGAAGAGTATTATCTTCATCAGCCACAAAATGCGCGAGGTCCTGCATATCTCTGACCGCATCACCGTCCTGCGTCTGGGCGAGGTGGTGGGCACCGTGGCCCGCGCTGATACCGATGGTCAGAAACTGGCCAATATGATGATCGGTAAGGAACTGACCGAGTCACAGTACGAGAAGGTGGATGCCTCCGGCGCTGAGGTCGTGGCGTCTCTGGACCATGTGGACTATGACAAGGAACATAAGCACAGCGGTGTCAACGATATGACCCTGCAGATCCGCAGCGGTGAGATCGTAGGAATCGCCGGCGTGGACGGCAATGGTCAGACCCAGCTGGCGCAGCTGATCACCGGCGTTATTGTGCCCCAAGGCGGCAAGATATACCTGAAGGATAGGAGCGTAGCGGTCTTCGACCCCCATTCTTTCATTACAGACGGCGTTTCCCACGTTCCTGAGGACCGCAACGCGCAGGGCCTGGTGGGCGATATGTCCATTGCGGAGAATTTGGTGCTCAAGGAGACCGATTCTCCCAAGTTCAGCCGGGGTAAGGGGCTGCGGCTGAACAAACGTGCCATTCACGACTATGCCGAGGAGATGGTGCAGAAGTACGACGTGCGCTGCACCTCTGTGGGGCAGACGGTCCGCAGCCTGTCCGGTGGCAACCAGCAGAAGGTCATCCTGGCCCGTGAGCTGGAGTCCCAGCCGTCCCTGCTGGTGATGGCGCATCCCACCCGCGGCCTGGATATCGGCGCGGCCAGCTTTGTTCACGAGCAGATGATCGCTGCCCGTGAGCGCGGTGTAGGAATCCTGCTGATCAGCGCAGACTTCGATGAGATACTGGAGATGTCTGATCGCATCCTGGTCTGCTTTGAGGGGCAGATCATGGGCGAATTCTCCGGGAAGAACCCGCCCATCGAGGAGATCAGCCTCGCCATGACGGGCAAGTGAGGGGAGGAGCTGCGATATGGAAAAGTTAAAACGTTCTCTGGGCAGCTTTATTGTCCCACTGCTGTCTATTATCCTGGCTTTTGTGATCGGCGGTATCATCATGGCGGCGCTGGGTGCCAATCCCTTTGACGCGGTGAAGTACCTCTTCCAGGGAGCTTTCGGCTCCAAGGCCAATATTGGCACGACACTTACCAAGGCCACACCTCTGATGTTCACCTCTCTGTGTGCCTGTTTCGCGTACAAGTGCGGTGTGTTCAACCTGGGCGGTGAAGGCCAGTTCCTTATGGGTTCCATCGCCGCATTCGTTACGGCGTATTTCTCCGGTGTTACCGGCTTTGCCGGTGTGCTGCTGGCGCTGCTGGCCGGTACGCTGGCCGGCGGTATCTGGGGCATGATTCCCGGCCTGCTGAAGATCGGCCGCGGCCAGAACGAGATGATCATCTCCATCATGCTCAACTATGTAGCTACCTTGTTTATGGGCGTGCTGTACACCAGCTGGATCCGCGACGCCAGCGTACCACAGACCCCTGCGGTGGACGACCTGGTGAAGCTGCCCCGTGTAATCACCGGAATGCGCTTTACCTGGGGCTTTGTCATCGCCGTGGTGGTGGGCCTGGTGCTGTATTACGTACTGTTCTGGACCAGCGGCGGCTTCAAGCTGCGGGCGGTGGGCTATAACATGACCGCCAGCCGCTTTAATGGTATCCATGTGAAGCGCTGCATGCTGACCAGCTTCATTATTTCCGGGGCCATTGCCGGCCTGGGCGGCGGCGCAGAGCTGCTGGGTACCCAGTTCCGGCTGATCAACGGCTTCGGGGCGGGCTACGGTTTTGACGGTGTGGCTATGGCACTGATCGGCCAGCTGCACCCCATCGCGACGATGGTGGTGGCATTGTTCTTTGCTGTGCTGCGTGTGGGTTCCACCACTATGCAGGCGGCCACCGGTGTTCCCACCAGCGTTTCCGATATCATCCAGGCGTTGGTCATCGTGTTCTCCGTGGCCGGTATGGCGTTGACCAAGCTGCCTGAATTCCAGGCGTGGAAGGATCGCGTGTTCTCCAAGAGAAAGGCGGGTGACAAGTAATGGATTGGATCTCCAGCTTACTGTTGGCAACGGTTCGGCTTGCCATCCCTCTGTTGCTTATCTCACTGGCCGAGTTGTACGGCCAGCGGGCCGGCATGGTGAATATCGGCCTGGAGGGCCTGGCTGCCATCGGCGCGCTGGTGGGCTTTCTGATGTGCTACATTACCGGCTCCAACTGGATCGGTCTGTTGTGCGGTGCGTTGGCGGGCCTGCTGGTCAATATGATCTACGCCTTTTCAACCGTCACCCTCTGCGCGGACCATACGGTCTATGGCATGGCCATCAACATATTCGCTCCGGCGCTGGCGTCGTTTATCTACCGCATCGTGTTCGGTACCGGTTCAGACCTGAAGCAGATCATTACCATGCCCAGCATTGCTATTCCCGGCCTGAAGGACATCCCGGTCATCGGCCCGCTGCTGTTTGATCAGAGTCCCATGGTCTATCTGACGCTGCTGTTGGTGGTGTTCACCTCCATTTTCTTCAACCGTACCCGTGCGGGATTGAGCTATAAATCCGTGGGAGAGCATCCGCAGGCGGCCGCTACGCTGGGCATCAATGTCATCGGCGTGAAGTATCTGGCCTGCATGATCTGCGGTGCGCTGGCCGGACTGGGCGGCGCGTACCTGACCACCTGCTATTCCAGCACCTACACCGACGGTATCGTGGCCGGCCGCGGCTTCATCGCCCTGGCTGCCGTGATCTTTGGCCGCTGGAGTGCCGGCGGCATCCTGCTGGCCTGCCTGTTCTTCGGCTTCTGCGATGCGCTGCAGATCCGGCTTCAGGTCTCCGGCATCGCCATCCCGTACCAGTTCTTCCAGATGATCCCCTATGTGGCCACCGTGGTCGTCCTCTCCGTCATCGGTACGAAGCAGGCGGGACCCAAGGCCAATGGACAGCCCTATCGCCGCGAACAGCGGTGACATGACGGTAATGATGTCCGCAAGGACGTTGTTATAGAACAAAGAGCAAGTCACAAAAAACAAGGAGGAAAACCATGAAAAAGTTTCTTGCACTGCTGCTGGCGCTCGCTATGACGCTGGCCCTCGTCGCCTGCGGCGAGAAGAAGGACGACACCAAGACGGACGGCGCCGGTGATGGCGAGAAGACCTACAAGGTCGCCATGATCTGCGACTCCAGCATCAACGACGGCGGTTGGGGCGCTGCCTGCTACAACGCCATGGTCAAGGCTGCTGAGGACAAGGGCTGGACCTACGACGTCACCGACTCTATCTCCCAGGATCAGTATTACGAGACCATCGTTGCTTTCTGCAACCTGGGCTACGACATGATCTATGCTCCCGGCAACCAGTACACCGATGCGGTCCTGCAGGCTGCTGAGGAGTATCCCGACATCGCCTTCGCTCTGCTGAACGGCGCTGAGTCCACCCCCGAAAAGGCCGCTAACGGCAATGTCGCGTCTCTGCTGCCCAACGCTGAGCAGATCGGCTGGATCGCCGGCGCTCTGGCCGGTCTGATGACCGAGTCCGGCAAACTGGGCTTCATCGGCGGTATGGAGCTGGATACCACCAAGGGCAAGATCGCGGGCTTCGAGGCTGCTGCCAAGTATGTTGGCGAGCAGGAGGGTAAGACCGTTGAGCTGCTGGCTGTCCCCTATGCCAACTCCTTCTCCGATGCCCCCAAGGGCAAGGAGTTCGCCACTGAGCTGATCTCCCAGGGCGCTGACGTGTTCTTCGGCGATGCTTCTGCCGTTGACTCCGGTGCCCGTGAGGCCATCGACGCCGCCAATGAGAAGGCCGGCGCCATCAAGATCTACGACATCGGCCAGCCTGCCGATATCCTGGGTCAGAACCCCTGCATCATTTGCTCCCAGGTCACCGATAACGCCGCTATGATCGGTGTCTGCATGGAGGCTGTTGTGGCCGGTACCTTCGGCGGCAACACCATCTTCGGTACGCTGGAGAACGGTGCCCTGTCCGCCGGTGCCATCAATACCGAGCTGGTTCCCGCTGAGAAGGTGGAGAAGTATAACGCCTATCTGCAGCAGATGATGGACGGCACCTTCATGAAGTAAGCTGTCATTCCTTTGATATCCCCCGGCCAGCGGCCGGGGGATATCTTTTCTGCATATAAAAAAAGACACGGTATATGGATCCTCCATCCATTTCCGTGTCTTTTTCCTGTTGTAAGCTTTGGGGTTTGGACTTTTGCGTGTAACGGGGTTCAGCACGCCCCAGGTGCCCCGCTGCATAGCGTCACGCCGGTGCTTCTCTTTTTTCGAGAGTTTTTCATAAGGGATAAACTTTTCCATAGTGTGCTCCTTTCAAGCGGTTTCCGCCATCATAGCAGACCTTGTACCGTTTGTCAAAGGGAGCGCGCTTATTTCACTCTGCCAATATCTCCTCCGCTACTGTCCGGCGCGTAACGCACCGGTCCATGGCCTGTTTTTCAATGTAGCGGTGGGCCTCCTGCTCCGTCATGCCTTGCTTGTCGATCAGTGCCCATTTAGCCCGGTTCACCAGCCGTATCTCCGCCATGCGTTCCTCAATGGTGGCAGTCTTTTCCTCCATACGCCGCAGACGCTCCCGTGTGCCGCACAGCAGCTGCATGGATTGCAGCAGCAGCGGCGGCGTGGTGGGCTTTTGCAGCAGCAGGATGCCTTGAGGCGCCAGCCGCGCCGCCAGGTCCGGATAGTGCTCCGCCTTTACCAGGAGCAGCACACCGGCGCTGGATTTGTCGATGATATGCAGCGCCAGCTTTGTACCGAATTCATCCGGCAGCGGCGTACTGATGACCACGATGTCAAAAGGCCTCTCCAGCAGGGCACGCCGTGCCTCAGACACGCTGCCTGCGGCACACACCGGGTCGTACCGATCCTCCGGCAGCATTTCACGCAGGGACATATGGAACTTGGCCGCGGCAGCGACCACCAGCACGCTGTACGTCCGGCGGCTGTCCTCCATATGCGTCCCTCCTCTCCAAAGCAGACCGGCTCAGTGGGTGTACTGCTGTATAATGGCCTTGGGTAAGTGCTCTGCGATAAATGCGCTGGATGCAGCCAGTGATCTGGCGTCCTCCAGAGTCTCCGGCAGCGTGTGGAAACGTGCCTTTACATCGTTAGCCGCCGTGTAGAAATTCACATCCGCGGCTTCCGGCAGCACCAGATGCCGCGTTACACCGTCCAGGCCGGCGCGGATCAGCAGCGTAAAGGCCAGATACGGGCTGCATAGCGGATCGGGAGAGCGCAGCTCCGCGCGGCGGTACTCGCCCTGCGCGGCAGGGATACGTATCAGCTGACTGCGGTTTTCGCTGGACCAGGAGATATACCGCGGCGCTTTGCTGCTGCCAAAGCGGAGATACGACTCCTCCCGCGTGTTCAGGAACACCGTCATCTCAGCAATATGGGCCAGAATACCGGCGATGATCTGCGGCATTACCTCTGCGCCGTCGCGGCTCTTGGCGGAGATGTTGATGTGCATCCCGTTGCCCGGCTGTCCCATCAGCGGCTTGGGAGAGAAGTCGGCTGCCAGGCCGTTTCGCACCGCCACGGAATTGACGACAGCCTTAAAGGTCACGGCGTTATCCGCCGCCGTCAGGGGGTCGGAATAGCGAAAGTCGATCTCATTTTGCCCGGGACCCTGCTCATGGTGAGAGCACTCCGGCCGTATCCCCATCTGCTCCAGCGTCAGGCAGATCTCCCGCCGCACATTCTCGCCCTTGTCCTCCGGCGCGATGTCCATGTATCCTGCGTTGTCGTAGGGAATGTGGGTCGCTTCACCGTTTTCGTCCCGGCGGAAGAGATAGAACTCCATCTCCGTGCCGAAGGAGAAACGGATGCCCAGTGCTTCCGCATCCGCCACCGCCTGACGCAGCAGCGCACGGCAGTCGGCCTCGAAGGCGGCGCCGTCGGGCCGCAGCACGTGGCAGAACATCCGCGCCACCCGGCCGTGATCCGGCCGCCAGGGCAGCATACAGAGGGTGCTGCTGTCCGGATGCAGGAACAGGTCCGAGTGGACCTCGTCGCCGAAGCCGGGCACAGCGGAGGCATCGAAAGCGATGCCGTAGCTGAAGGCCCGGTCTAGCTCATCCGGCAAAATAGATATATTTTTCTGGCTGCCGAAAATATCGCAGAAGGCCAGACGCAGGAATTTTACATCCTCCTCCGCCGTAAACTGCCTGATCTCATCCACTGTGTACTCCATCGTGCTCCTGCCTTTCTCAGTTGGCTACATACATCTGCTGATAGGGGTTTTTGCTGTCCGGTGTGATAACGGTATAGTTGTCGCGGAGCATCGCCTCCGCGTCACGGTCAAACAGACGGCAGTACTCCCGCACATAGGGTGCGATCTCCGCCATATCTTCCGCCGTGGCGTTGTGCAGCGTGACCTGATCCGGAAACCGTATGCTGCTCACATCGCCGCGGAAAACCATTTTTCCGCCGTGCATTCCTGTGCAGGGGAAGAAGTGTACTATCGGCCGGCCGTCGGTGTGCAGGCCCAGCACCAAAATCAGCCCGCCGGCCTGGTATTCGCCCAGAAAGCTGCCGGCCCGCCCGCCGATGACGATCACCGGCTTATGCTGCTTATAGGCTTTCATGTGTATCCCGGCGCGGTAGCCTGCATTGTCCCGGATAAATATCTCACCGCCCCGCATGGCGTACCCCGCAGCGTCGCCGGCACTGCCGTGGATCACGATGCATCCGGCACTCATGGTGTCACCCACCGCGTCCTGTGCATTGCCGTTTACGGTAATAGAACCGCCGCCCAGATAGGCGCCCAGCGCATTGCCGGGGATGCCGTCGATCTCCAGCCGTTTGCTGCTCATACCGGCGGCGATGAACCGCTGGCCCTGGCAGGCACAGATACGGCATTCCTTCCCGGCGTGGCGTATCGTTTCGTTCAGTTGGGAGAAGGACAGACCACTTGTCTCTATGAAGTCCATATTGTACCACTCCTTTCGAGGGTTTTCCATTATTTTTCCTACAAATATCGCTTTTTCGACAGACCTTATTCACCGGCGTGGGCAATTCCCAGAATTTCCAGTTCTTTTTCGTTCAGGTGAATACCCCGCAGCATGACCCGGTTGCCCCGCAGCGCCTCGATGGAGTTGATGCCCATACCGCCCATCATCTCCTTGATCTCGTGCTTCCAGGCGGTTACCAGGTTTACCAGCCGCGCCGCAGCCTCCTCGGGGTCCAGACGCTTCACCAGCTCCGGCCGCTGTGTGGCGATACCCCAGCAGCACCGGCCTGTCTGGCAGGAACGGCACAAGTGGCACCCCATGGCCAGCAGTGCCGCGGTGGCAATGTAACAGGCATCCGCGCCCAGAGCAATGGCTTTTACCACGTCGGCAGCGGAGCGTATGCTGCCCCCAGCGATCAGGGATACGCTGCTGCGTATGCCCTCGTCCCGCAGCCGCTGGTCCACCGCTGCCAGCGCCAGCTCAATGGGAATACCCACATTGTCCCGTATTCGGGTGGGCGCCGCGCCGGTGCCGCCCCGAAAGCCGTCGATGGCGATGATATCCGCGCCGCTGCGGGCGATGCCGCTGGCGATGGCGGCGATGTTGTGTACCGCCGCCACCTTGACGATGATCGGCTTTTTGTACGCCGTGGCTTCCTTTAGAGAGTACACCAGCTGCCGCAGGTCCTCGATGGAGTAAATGTCGTGGTGCGGAGCAGGGGAGATGGCGTCTGCCCCCTCTGGTATCATCCGGGTCTTGGACACTTCACCCACGATCTTTGCGCCAGGCAGATGTCCGCCGATACCGGGTTTGGCGCCCTGGCCCATTTTGATCTCGATGGCCGCGCCGGTGTTCAGGTATGTCTCATCGACGCCGAAGCGGCCGGAGGCCACCTGTACGATAGTGTTGGCGCCGTAGGGATAGAAATCCCGGTGCAGTCCGCCCTCGCCGGTGTTGTAGCAGATGCCTAGCTCCCGGGCAGCCTTGGCCAGTGCCGCATGGGCGTTGTAGCTGATGGAGCCATAGCTCATGGCCGAAAACAGAATGGGCACCGACAGCTCCAGCTGCGGCGGTACCTCGGTGCACAGGCTGCCGTCCCCGTTCCGCCGGACGGTCTCCGGCTTCTTGCCCAGGAATACCCGCGTCTCCATGGGCTCCCGCAGGGGGTCGATGGGCGGGTTCGTCACCTGTGAGGCGTTGATGAGGATACGGTCCCAGTATACCGGCAGGGGCTGGGGGTTGCCCATGGAGCTCAGCAGCACGCCGCCGGTGGACGCTTGCTTGTATATCTCCTTGATGGTGGCGCAGGACCAGTTTGCGTTTTCCCGCAGGCAGTTGTCGTTTTTTACGATCTTAATGGCGTGGGTGGGACAGAAGGACACACAGCGCTGACAGTTGACGCACTTGCTCTCGTCGCTGACCATGACCTTCCCATCCGCGTTATAGGTGTGCACGCCGTTGGCGCACTGAGATCCGCAGATGCGGCAGCGGGTGCACCGTGCGTCGTTTCGTACCACTTCAAATTCCGGTATGATGTAGTCAAGAGCCATCAATAGGCACCTTCTTTCACTTTCACGATAAACGGCTCGCCGCCCATGGGCGCATACAGGTTCTCCGCATCCGGGGCCATGACCCGTATGGCGGCCTCCTCGCTGGCGATAAATACCTTGTCGTCCTTCTCAGCTGTTACCATGGAGCGCAGCTTCAGTCGGTCGTTCAGCGCCATCAGTCCGCCGTTGAACCCCAGAATGATGGAGAATGGTCCGGTGATGAGCAGGCTGGGGTATATGGTCCGCAGATAGGTCAGCTGCCGTGCCGCGGCCGGTTCCCTGGTGCGTATGGTACTCCAGAAGGGCGCCGCGATCACCGATGCCATCTCCTCCAGTGTCAGCCCCTGACGCCGCAGCAGATAGTCGGCGATGTAGGTGATGACCTCCGTATCCGTCTGCAGATTGCATTTGTAGCCATACATCTCAATACAGCGCCGATTGGCGTCGTAGGAGGATATCTCTCCGTTGTGGACGATGGACCAGTCCAGCAGGGAAAAGGGGTGCGCGCCGCCCCACCAGCCAGGGGTATTGGTGGGATAGCGCCCATGGGCCGTCCAGCTGTATCCCTCATATTCCTCCAGCCGGTAGAAGCGTCCCACATCCTCGGGATATCCTACGGCCTTGAAGGTCCCCATGTTCTTTCCACTGGAGAATACGTATGCGCCCTTCAGCTTGGTGTTGATATCCATCACGGTCCGTGCCACGAACTCCTTTTCATCCAGCTGCAGGCGTGCCAGCACCGAATTAAGGGGCCGCACAAAGTACCGCCAGATGTGGGGAATGTCCGTGATCTCCGGGATGATGCGGATGGGGATCAGCTCCGCGTCTACAAGCTCAAAGCCCTCCTTCAGCATAGCCTCGCACTCCCGCCGGGTGGTGTTATCATCAAAAAAGATGTGGAAGGCGTATTCCTCCCGGTGTTCCGGGTAGATGCCGTAGGCGGCGAAGCCGCCTCCCAGACCGTTGGACCGATCATGCATGGGGACCATGCTCCTGATGATGTCCTCACCGGTCATGCGCCGTCCCTCCCGGGAAATGACCGCCGAAATGGCGCACCCGGATGGGATACGTACCTGTCCCTCCAGCTTCATAGTTTCTCACCCTTTCTTTATGTGCTTCCGTAGGTTCCAGCCGTTCCACGGAGTGATCCGCTGAAAAGCCGCCACGGAAAGCAAAAAACGCCCATCCGGCAGGGACAAATGTCCTGCTCGGATGAACGCCTTTGCTCATCATGGTTCGGCATTATAGCATCAGATGTGCATAAAGTCAATGAATAAAACGCCAAAAATTGTGTAAAAAGCTGATTGACAAATCCGTCACAACCGCCTATAATTTCGCACATCAAAGGCAAAGGCGTCTTGAAGCTGCGGGCTTCCTGACGCCTTTTTCTATTTTCCAAATCTACAAAAGATCGGGGTGGAACACATGAAAACCGTATCGGACATTTTCGGCACACTGGTATTTGACGACCGACAGATGAAAGCACGCCTTCCCCATGACGTCTATATTTCCCTGAAGAAGACCATTGACGAGGGCGGAAGCCTGGACAACCAGGTAGCGAATGTGGTGGCGGATGCCATGAAGGATTGGGCCATCGAGCACGGCGCGACCCACTTTACCCATTGGTTCCAGCCGCTGACCGGCATTACCGCCGAGAAGCACGACAGCTTTATTACCCCCTCGCCGGATGGCGGCGTCATCATGGAGTTCTCCGGTAAAGAGTTGATCCAGGGTGAGCCGGATGCCTCCAGCTTCCCCTCCGGCGGCCTGCGTGCTACCTTCGAGGCCCGGGGCTATACCGCCTGGGATCCTACCTCTTACGCCTTTATCAAGGACAAGGCACTGTGTATCCCCACGGCGTTCTGTTCCTACGGTGGCGAGGCGCTGGATAAAAAAACCCCGCTGCTGCGCTCCATGCAGGCCCTGAACAAGCAGGCCATGCATGTCCTGAAGCTGTTTGGCAACACGGATGTCAAATGTGTTCGCACCTCTGTCGGCCCCGAGCAGGAGTATTTCCTGGTGGACCGCGCCATGTACCGCAAGCGCAAGGACCTGATCTTCTGCGGCCGCACGCTGTTCGGCGCCAGACCCCCCAAGGGTCAGGAGATGGATGACCATTACTTCGGCGCTATCAAGCCTCGTGTGGCGGAGTTCATGGCCGACTTAAACGAAGAACTTTGGAAGCTGGGCATTCTGGCCAAGACGGAGCACAATGAGGTGGCTCCGGCGCAGCACGAACTGGCGCCTATCTATACCACCACAAATATCGCCACCGATCACAACCAGCTGACCATGGAGATCATGCAGAAGGTGGCTGCCCGCCACGGGCTGGTTTGTCTGCTGCATGAAAAGCCCTTTGACGGCGTCAACGGCTCCGGAAAGCACAACAACTGGTCTATGGCCACGGATACCGGTGTGAACCTGCTGACTCCCGGTGAGACACCCCACGAAAACGCCCAGTTCCTGCTGTTCCTGTGTGCCGTTATTCAGGCGGTGGATGACTATCAGGACCTGCTGCGCATCTCTGTGGCCACCGCCGGCAATGATCACCGTCTGGGCGCCAACGAGGCACCGCCCGCTGTGGTGTCCATCTTCCTGGGCGACGAGCTGACGGCTATTCTGGATGCCATCGAGAAGGATGAGCCGTACAGCGGCACGGAAAAGACCGTGATGAAGTTGGGAGCCCATGTGCTGCCCAAGTTCCTGCGTGATACTACCGACCGGAACCGGACATCGCCCTTTGCGTTCACCGGCAATAAGTTCGAGTTCCGTATGCTGGGCTCCGCCAACTCCATTGCCTGCTGCAACATCATGCTCAACGCCGCCGTGGCGGAGTCTCTGCGTCAGTATGCGGACAAGCTGGAGAAGGCCAAGGACTTTGACGCAGCACTGCATAGTCTGATCCGGCAGACCATCAAGGACCACAAACGTATCATTTTTAACGGCAACGGCTATGACGATGCCTGGATCAAGGAGGCTACCGAGGTCCGCGGCCTGTTGAACCTGCGTACCACGCCGGACGCTATGCCCTATCTGCTGCACGAGAAGAACGTAAAAATGCTCACGTCCCTGAAGGTCATGTCCGAGGCGGAGATACGCTCCCGCTATGAGATCACGCTGGACAACTACCGCAAGATCGTCAATATCGAGGCCGAAACGATGGTGGATATGGCCCGCCGTCAGATCCTGCCCGCCGTGGAGAAGTTCTCCTCTAAGCTGGCGCAGGATATCGCCGTAAAGAAGTCCATCGCGCCGGTGGTGTCCGGCATTTATGAGACGACGCTTGTCACGCGCCTGTCCGATCTGGTAGAGGACATCGACGCTGCCGTGGAGGACCTGGCTGCCGCGCTGGCCACTTTCCATAAGATCGATGATGTGACCGAGAGCGCCAACATGGTCCGCGATGTGCTGCTGCCCAAGATGGCGGCGCTGCGCGCCCCCTGTGACGAGGCCGAGCAGCGCACGGCCGAGGGCTGCTGGCCGTTCCCCACCTACGGCGATCTGCTGTTTGGCGTAGAGTAACTTTGCTTCCGATCCCACCGGGCTCCGCCAGGCCCTGTGGTTCCGTACCCTTGCAAACGGGGTACTTTCTCTCCTGAAAAGTGGAATGCCGTGTGCCCATGGGGCACGCGGCATTTCGCTTTTCCGATCATGAAAAAATAACTTGACTTGAAGCCGGGTTTATGTATTAGAATAGAGCGGGCAAAACGAAGAACAAGGAGCTTTTATCATGGATAAAAAGGTTTTAAAGCAACCGCAGGTCTTAAAACGCTTAAAATAAAAAATCTCACATCAGATTTTAGGTAGCCCGCCATCAGAATGGATTGACAATTCGACAAAATGTGATATAATCCCACTGTCTGGAAAAATATAAAGTTGTAGCACAGAGGTGTCTGCCAAAAAGCAGATGAAAAGGGAATCCGGTGCGAATCCGGAGCGATGCAGTCACTGTGTACGGGAGCGGTCTTGCAAACCACTGGGAAACCGGGAAGGGCAACGCCGTGATGAACGAAGTCAGGAGACCTGCCTCTGTGTGGAATCTCAAGCCTGCTGCCAACAGGTTGGTTTTCCTACGAACTTATGATCCGTCGCGGAGCGCCGCACGGGTGTATATGTAGTAAGAAGCACCGAGGGCGGCTGTATGAGACACAGCCGCTTTTATATTTCTTTCAGAACAAATATTTGGAAAGAGGTAGATCAACCATGAAGAAAGCACTTGCCTTTCTGATGGCGGCTGTGATGCTGATGAGCATGCTGACCGCCTGCGGCAACAAGGACAATGCCGACGACAAGGACAACAACGACGTGAGCACCGAGGAGACCGACAAGGCCGCCGCCGACAAGGTCGCCGCACTCATCGACGCCATCTACGTGCAGGAGCGCACCGAGGAGACCGACGCCCAGTGCGAGGCCGCCAAGGCCGCTTGGGACGCGCTGACCGACGCCCAGAAGGCGCTGGTGGAGGGCGAGGAGGCCAGCCCCGATTACTTCGGTCTGGACACCGGTGACGCCTCCAAGGACGATCCCCGCAACCAGGACGAGATCGGCGAGAAGGAGCTGCTGGTGGTGTCCTTCGGCACCTCCTTCAACGACAGCCGCGTAGCCGACATCAAGAGCATTGAGGACGCTTTGCAGGCAGCCAACCCCGATTGGTCCGTGCGCCGCGCCTTCACCGCTCAGATCATCATCAACCACATCCAGGCCCGTGACGGCGAGAAGATCGACAACATGGAGCAGGCTCTGGAGCGTGCTGTCGCCAACGGCGTGAAGCAGCTGGTGGTGCAGCCCACCCATCTGATGCACGGTGCTGAGTACGACGAGATGTGCGCCGCCATCGACAAGGTCCGCGACAAGTTCGAGTCCGTTGAGATCGCCGAGCCCATGCTGGGTGAGGTGGGCAGCGACGCCACCGTCATCAACGCCGACAAGGAAGCCGTTGCCAAGGCCGTTGTCGCCGCTGCTCTGAGCGAGAGCGGCTACGAGTCCACCGCCGCCGCCAAGGAGGCCGGTGTGGCTTACGTGCTGATGGGTCACGGTACGGCTCATGTGGCGAAGGTCACTTACAGCCAGATGGCCGCCCAGATGGACAAGCTGGGCTATGAGAACGTGTTCATCGGCACCGTGGAGGGTGAGCCCGAGGATACCTCCTGCGAGGCCGTGATCGCGGCCGTCAAGGAAGCCGGCTACACCACCGTGGTGCTGCGTCCCCTGATGGTCGTGGCGGGCGACCATGCCAACAACGACATGGCCGGTGCGGACGAGGATTCCTGGAAGACCATGTTTGAGGCCGCCGGTTTCACCGTGAACTGCCAGATCTCCGGTCTGGGCCGTATCGCGGACGTGCAGGCTCTCTACGTGGCACACGCCAAGGCTGCCATCGACGCTATCGCGTAACAAGGACTGAACGGGCTCCGGGGCGGTATATTATCGCCCCGGAGCCTTTTTCAAAGTAAGGAGGACCTTGGCCATGAAGAAAATTTTTTCCTATCTGCTGGCCGTTCTGATGATGGCGGCGCTGCTGGTAGGCTGCGGACAGCAGCAAACCGATGCCCCCGGCAACGATGAGCCTGACCAGCCCGCTCTGGCGGACGGCGTGTATACCGCCGACTTCAACACCGACAGCAGTATGTTCCACGCCAACGAGACCTGTGACGGCAAGGGCGTGCTGACCGTGAAGGACGGCCAGATGACCATCCACGTCAGCCTGGCCTCCACCAGCATCGTCAATCTGTTCCCTGGTCTGAAGGAGGACGCCCAGAAGGACGGCGCCGTGCTGCTCCAGCCCACCAAGGATACCGTCACCTATCCCGATGGCCTGACCGAGGAGGTCAACGGCTTTGACATCCCCGTGCCCGCCTTGGACACGGAGTTCGACGTGGCCCTCATCGGCAAGAAGGGCGTATGGTATGACCACAAGGTGTCCGTCTCCAACCCTGTTCTGAAGGAGGAGAACGGCGATGACGCTGCCGCCATCGCATTGGCGGACGGTACCTACACCATTGAGGTAGGCTTTGAGGGCGGCTCCGGTAAGTCCCATGTGCTGACTCCCTGCACCCTGAAGGTGGAGAACGGCGCTGCCACCGCCACTATCGTGTGGAGCAGTGAGAAGTATGACTATATGCTGGTGGACGGCCAGCGCTATGATGTCCTCACCACCGAGGGAGGCTCCACCTTCGAGATTCCCGTGCGGGCGCTGGATACCCCGCTGACGGTCATCGGCGACACCACCGCCATGAGCACCCCCCACGAGATCGAGTACACCCTGACCTTTAAGTCCGCCACGGCGGTGGAGGCTGCCCAGTGAGGCGTTTTCTCGCCGGGTTGCTGGCGGCGCTGATGATCTTGTCCCTCTGCGCCTGCGGCGCGGCTGACGCCCCCGGCAAAACAGACGGACAAACCGCCGCCGTGTCGTGGGACGAACTGGTCTTCGACCGTACCATGCCCCTGCGCTACGCGGAGCAGTTCTCCGTGGAGTACGCCGGGGACAGCTACAAGCGCATCACCATCAACAACGACCGGGTATACCTGCTGGTGGCGGAGGGTGCAGCTGTGCCTGACGGGGTACCTACCGGTGTCACCGTTTTGCAGCAGCCGCTGGACCAGATTTATCTGGTAGCCGCCGCTGCCATGGACTACTTCGACAAGCTGAACGCCATCGACTGCATCACCCTCAGCGGTAAAAAGCAGTCGGACTGGTATATCCAGCGCGCCAAGGACGCCATGGACAGCGGGGCAATGACCTACGCCGGCAAATATTCCGAACCCGATTATGAGCTGATCCTGTCGCAGGGCTGTGATCTGGCGGTGGAAAACACCATGATCTATCACTCCCCGGCGGTGCTGGAGCAGCTGGAGCGGCTGGGTATCCCTGTGCTGGTGGAGACCTCCAGCTATGAGACCCTGCCCATGGGCCGGATGGAGTGGATCAAGCTGTACGCAGCGCTGCTGGATAAGGAGGACGAGGCCGAGGCGCTATTTAATGAGAAGATGGACAGCGTGGCGGACGTACTGGAGCAGCAGCCCACCGGCAAGACCGTGGCATTTTTCTACATCACCAGCAGCGGCGCTGTAAACGTCCGCAAATCCACGGACTATGTGGCGAAGTGCGTCGCCATCGCCGGCGGCGACTATGTCTCCTTCGACGAATCGGCGGAGGACAACGCTCAGTCCACCATCAATATTCAGATGGAATCCTTCTACCATGGTGCAGTGGACGCCGATGTGCTGATCTACAACAGCATCATCGACGGCGAGCTGCACACGCTGGACGAATTGGTGGCACTGGATCCACTGATGGCCGACTTCAAGGCCGTCAAGAGCGGTAACGTGTGGTGCCTGACCAAAAACTTCTATCAGGAGTCGCTGGAGCTGAGCGACCTCATTCTGGACGTCAACCATGCGTTGAACGACGCGCCGGATACGGCGTTTCACTTCCTGACACGGATGAAGTGAGCATTTTTTACATCATTGCATTATAAGGAGGAGCGGCATGAAGAGGACCCGAACACTTCGCATCTGGGGAGGCTTTTGGCTGCTCCTCCTGCTTTTATTCACATTTCTGATTTGGAACATCTTCGCGGGAAGCGTTTCTCTTTCCGCGTCTGAGATATGGCGGATCCTGCTGGGCGGCGATGTGGACTTTACGCAGAGCCAGATCATCATGAAGATCCGTCTGCCCCGGCTTCTGTCGGCGCTGATCCTGGGCGGGGCGCTGTCCCTGTCCGGCTATCTGCTGCAAACCTTTTTCCACAACCCCATCGCCGGCCCCTTTGTGCTGGGTATCTCCTCCGGAGCGAAGATGACGGTGTGCGTGGCCATGCTGGCGCTGCTGAGCCGGGGCAAGACCACCTCCTCCGCCATCCTCATCGCGGCGGCGTTCGTGGGCGCCATGGTGTCCATGGGCTTCGTGCTGCTGATTTCTCAGCGGGTCAAGCGTATGAGCCTGTTGGTGGTCTGCGGCGTGATGATCGGCTACATCTGCTCGGCGCTGACGGATTTTCTCGTGACCTTCGCCGACGATTCCAGCATCGTGAACCTGCACAACTGGTCTCTCGGATCCTTCTCCGGCATGAGCTGGGAGAATGTAAAGACCATGGCCGGTGTATGCGGCGTCACACTGCTGCTGACCTTTTTCCTGTCCAAGCCCATCCGAGCGTACCAGCTGGGCGAGGTCTACGCCCAGAACATGGGCGTCCCCCTGCGGGCCTTCCGTACGGCGCTTATCCTGCTGTCCAGCGTGCTGTCCGCCTGCGTCACGGCCTTTGCTGGCCCCATCTCCTTTGTCGGCATCGCAGTGCCGCACCTGATGAAATCCCTGTTCAAATCGGCGGAGCCGCTCGTCATGATCCCAGCCTGCTTTCTGGGCGGCGGCGTGTTCTGCCTGTTTTGCGACCTCATCGCCCGCACCGCCTTTGCCCCCACAGAGGTGAGCATCAGCTCCGTCACGGCGGTATTCGGCGCACCCATCGTGATCTACATGATGATCCACAGAAAGGCGGCGTGAGTATGGCATATCTGGAAACAAAAGGCCTGACCGTGGGCTACCACGGCAAGCCACTGATCGAGGACATAGCCCTTCATGTGCAGCGGGGCAAGATCGTGACGCTCATCGGCCCCAACGGCTCTGGAAAATCCACCATATTGAAAACCATCATCGGCCAGCTCTCCAAGGTGTCCGGCACGGTGTTTCTGGATGGAAAAGCCATGGAGGCGCGCAGCCGCAATGAGATCGCCCGGCGCATGGCCATTTTGATGACGGCCCGCATGGAGCCGGAGCTGATGACCTGCAGGGACGTGGTGAGCAGCGGCCGCTATCCCTATACGGGGCGGCTGGGCATCCTGCAGCCGGAGGATCAGGCTATCGTGGAGCGCTCTCTGGCGCAGGTAGGCGGCATGGAGTTTGCCGACCGCCCCTTCTCCGCCATCAGCGACGGACAGCGCCAGCGCATTCTGCTGGCCCGGGCGCTGTGTCAGGAGCCGGAGATCATCGTATTGGACGAGCCTACCAGCTTTTTGGACATCCGCTATAAGCTGGAGTTGTTGACGGTGCTCAAGCGCATGGTGCGGGAGAACGATCTGGCGGTGCTGCTGTCCCTCCACGAGCTGGAGCTGGCGGAGCGCATTTCGGACACGGTGGTGTGTGTGGCGGGCGACCGCATCGACCGCATCGGCCCGCCGGAGGAGATCTTCACCCGCGCATATATTGCAAAGCTGTACCGGATGGAGCACGGGAAGTACGACCCCTGCTTCGATAGCCTGGAATTTGTGCCGTAAGGAGTAGCGACATGGAAAAACAGGGTGTTTTTTACGCCGTCAGCGTGGGCCCCGGCGACCCGGAGCTGCTGACCCGGCAGGCCTGCCGGGTCTTGGCGGACTGTCCTGTGGTGGCAGCCCCCCGGATGAAGTCCGGGCGGATGCTGGCGCTGGATATCGCCGCCGGTGCGGTAGATATGCAGGGCAAGACCATCTTGCCGCTGGACTTTACCATGGAGCGAAGCGAGACAGTGCGGGAGGACAGCTACCGCATGGCGGCAGCCGCTATCGAAGCGGAGCTGTCGGCAGGACGGGACGTGGCCATGGTCAATCTGGGCGACGTATCCGTGTACGCCACTGCCTACTATATTCTGGAGCGCATCCGCGCTGATGGGTTTGAGACGGTGATGTGTCCCGGCGTCACCAGCTTCTGCGCCGTGGCGGCGCGGCTGGGACGGAGTTTGACCCGCATGGGGGAGCCGCTCCACATTCTGCCGGGCAGCACGGATCTGGACAACGCGCTGCCGCTGCCGGGAACAAAGGTCGTGATGAAATCCGGCAAGGCCATCTACAAAGCGGCAGCGGCGCTGGAGCGCCACGGTCTGCTGGCAAATGCCGGGATGGTGGCGGACTGCGGACTGGAGACAGAACAGATCTACACCGACCTGCGGCAGCTGCCGGAGGAGATCAGCTATTTTGCCACCATCGTGGCGGATTGAGAGGGCGCTATGGAGCAAAAAGTCCCCCGGCTGGTGCTGGCCGGCACCAACAGCGGCTGCGGCAAGACCACCGTCACCTGTGCCGTCTTGCAGGCGCTGGTATCGCGGGGCCTGCGGGTAGGCGCGGCGAAATGCGGCCCTGATTATATCGACCCCATGTTCCACAGCCGGATCATTGGCGCGAAGAGCTCCAATTTGGATGCCTTCTTCTTTGATCCCGATACCCTGCGCTATCTTCTGTCCCGCAGCGCCCGGGGCTGCGATGTCACGGTGATAGAGGGAGTCATGGGCTATTATGACGGCCTGGGCCTCACATCCACCCGGGCCAGCACCTACGAGGTGGCGCGGGAGACCCAAAGCCCCGTGGTGCTGGTGGTCAATGCCCGAGGGGCGGCCCTTTCCGTCCTGGCGGCGGTGGAGGGCTTTCTCCACTTCGCGCCGGACAGCGGCATCCGTGGTGTCATCCTCAACGGGTGCAGCGCCATGAGCTATGGCCCACTGGCACGGGAGCTGGAAAACCGTCTGGGCGTCCGCGCCTGCGGCTATCTGCCCCGTCTGCCGGAGTGCGCGCTGGAGAGCCGCCACTTGGGGCTCATCACAGCGGACGAGGTGGCCGATCTGCAAGAGAAGCTGCGCAGGCTGGCGGCCGAGGCGGAAAAAACGCTGGACATTCCAACACTGCTGGAGCTGGCTGACGCTGCGCCGCCCCTGCGCTTTATCCCGCCGGCCCTGCCGGAGCCGGGAACGCCGGTGCGTATCGGCGTGGCCAGGGATCGGGCGTTCTGCTTTTACTACGAGGACAGTCTCGACCTGCTGCGGCAGCTGGGTGCGGAGCTGATACCCTTCAGCCCGCTGGCGGATGAGCGGCTCCCCGATGGCGTACAGGGTCTGTACTTGGGCGGCGGTTACCCGGAGCTGTACGCGGCACAGTTGGCGGAAAACCATGTCCTGCGCAGGCGAATTCGGGAGGTCGTACGCGCGGGGATGCCCTGTATCGCCGAGTGCGGCGGCTTTATGTACCTGACAGAGTCCATCGCAGGCCACGCCATGGTGGGTGTGCTGCCCGGGGACTGCTTTGACACGGGGAAGCTGACCCGGTTCGGCTATATCACCGCCACGGCCCGAGAGGGCAGTCTCCTGTGCCGCGCCGGGGAGCAGGTGCCGATGCATGAATTTCACCATTGGGACACGCCCCTGCCGGGCAGCGCTTTTCTGGCGGAAAAGCCCTCCGGCAAGCAGTGGCGCTGTGCGTATGCCACGGATACGCTGTACGCGGGTTTCCCTCACTTCCATTTTTACGCCAAGCCCGTCATGGCACAGCGCTTTTTGGCGGCTTGCAGAAAGGAGACGCTATGACGGAACAGATGAAGCCTATGGATATCGAGAAGCGCAGCTTCGCCATCATCACCGAGCTGCTGGGTGACCGGCGGCTGGATCCGGAGAATGAGCTGGTCATCAAACGGGTCATCCACACCACGGCGGATTTTGACTATGTGGACAATCTGGCCTTTTCCGACCACGCGGTACAAAAGGCCATTGCCGCCCTGCGGGCGGGCTGTGACATCGTCACCGATACCCAGATGGCCAAGGCCGGGATCAATAAGACGATCCTCGCCTCGCTGGGCGGAGAGGTACACTGCTTCATGTCGGACGCGGACGTGGCGGCGGAGGCTAAGGAGCGCGGTGTGACCCGTGCCTTTGTATCCATGGAGCGGGCGGCAGCCCTGCCCAAGCCCTGCATCTTTGCTATCGGCAACGCTCCCACGGCGCTTTTCTCCTTAGAGACGCTGATGGAGGCGGGCAAGCTCCATCCCGCCCTCATCATCGGGGTGCCGGTGGGCTTTGTGAACGTGGTGGAGAGCAAGGAGCGCATCATCAAGGCCGCTGCCGCGCCCTACATCGTGGCTCGGGGCCGCAAGGGCGGCAGCAACGTGGCGGCGGCCATCTGCAACGCCATGCTCTACCAGATCAGGCGGTAGGTTATGAAGGAATTTATCATACGGGACGGAAAAAAACTCCGTCTGGGCTACACCACCGGTTCCTGTGCCGCGGCGGCAGCCAAGGCCGCCGCATGGATGCTGCTGAGCGGCAGTAAGAAGGAGTCCATCCGCCTGCTGACACCCAAGGGCATGGAACTGACGCTGGCGGTGGAGGACATCCATCTGTCCCCAAACTGTGTGCGCTGTGCCATCCGGAAGGACAGCGGTGATGACCCGGATATCACCCGTGACACCCTGATCTATGCCGAGGTGCGGAAAACAGAGACTGTTGGCATTGTCATTGACGGCGGACAGGGTGTAGGTCGGGTAACCATGCCAGGTCTTGACCAGCCGGTGGGTGCAGCGGCCATCAACTCCGTACCCCGCCGGATGATTCAGGAGAATGTGGAGGAGGTCTGCGGCCTGTTCGGATACATCGGCGGCCTGTATGTGGTAATTTCCGCTCCCGATGGCGAGACGCTGGCGAAAAAGACCTTCAATCCCCGATTAGGCATTGAGGGCGGCATATCCATCTTAGGCACCACGGGGATCGTAGAGCCTATGAGCGAGCAGGCGCTGGTGGACACCATCCATGTAGAGCTGCGGCAGCGGCGGGAGGGCGGCGCGGATTATGTACTGCTGGCCCCTGGCAACTACGGCGCAGACTATATCAAGGGTGTCATGGGCATCGACCCCGCCACGGCGGTGATGACCTCCAACTTCATCGGCGACACGATGGAGATGTGCCGGGAGCTGGGTTTCCGAGGGGCGCTGCTCATCGGTCATATCGGCAAGCTGGTAAAGCTGGCGGGCGGTATGTGGAACACCCACTCCCGCTACGGCGACTGTCGCATGGACATCCTGACGGCCTGTGCCGCCGCAGAGGGGATGCACGGCGGTGCGGCGGCGGAGATGCTCTGCTGCGCCACCTGTGACGACGCCCTGCGGCTGTTGAAGGAGCAGGGACTTTATGACGCGGTGCTGCACCGGCTGGCCGGGCGCATCGACGACATGATGCATTATAAATGCAGTGATATAGAGACGGGAGCCATCCTCTTTTCCAAGGAATATGGCTATCTCTGTGAGACAAAGGACGCAGCGGCACTGCTGCGCCGGATAAAGGAGGACTGACAATGGTACATTTTGTGGGAGCGGGCAGCGGCGCTGCCGACCTCATCACCGTCCGGGGCGCCAAGCTGCTGGGCGAGGCCGACATGGTGATCTACGCCGGCTCACTGGTGAATCCGGCGCTGCTGGACTATACCAGGGAGGGCTGCGAGATCCATGACAGCGCCAAGCTGACGCTGGAAGAGGTCATCGCCCTCATCGAGAAGGCGGAGGCCGCCGGCAAGACCACCGTGCGCCTGCACACAGGAGATTCCAGCATCTACGGCGCAGTACGGGAGCAGTTTGACGAGCTGGAAAAACGCGGTATCGCCTACGATGTCTGCCCCGGCGTCAGCGCCTTCTGCGGCGCGGCGGCGGCTCTGCGGGCGGAGTACACCCTGCCCGATGTGAGCCAGACCGTCATCATCACCCGCGCCCCCGGCCGCACGCCGGTGCCGGAACGGGAGTCCATCCGCTCACTGGCGGCCCATCAGGCCACCATGGTGCTGTTTCTCAGCACCTCACTGACGGAACTGCTGCAAGTCGAGCTGCTGGCAGGTGGCTACGCCGCCGAGACGCCGGTAGCAGTGGTGTATAAGGCCACTTGGCCTGAGGAGAAGATCTTCCGCTGCACTGTGGGGACGCTCCACGAGACAGTGACTGGCAACGGTCTGACCAAGACATCGTTGATCGTGGTGGGCAACTGCCTGGGCGACAACTATCTCCGGTCGCTGCTGTACCACCCCGATTTTACAACGGAGTTCCGCAAGGGGGCCCAATGAGAGCCGCCCTGTTTGCCTACAGCCGGGGCGGCTGTGCCACGGCGCGGCGGGTACTGGAGGCGCTGCCGGAGGAGGTATGGATGTGCTATACCATGCCGCGTTTTGAAGAGCCGGGCTTTCTGCCGCTGGACAGGGCGATATATGGTGTGTGCTTTTCCTCCATGGACGCACTGATTTTTGTGGGGGCCTGCGGCATCGCCGTGCGGGAGATCGCCCCCTATGTCAAAAGCAAAAAAACCGACCCGGCGGTGGTGTGCATCGACGAGGCGGGGCAGTTTGTGATCCCCCTGCTCTCCGGCCATATCGGCGGCGCCAACGCGCTGGCGGAAAAGCTGGCGGAGAAGCTGGACGCCACGGCGGTGGTCACCACCGCCACCGACGTCCGGGGAAAATTCGCCGTGGACGCATGGGCCGCCCGGCACGGCTGTGCCATCTCCGACATGGGGCTTGCCAAGGCGGTATCGGCGGCGATACTGGAGGGGGACGTGCCTCTTTGTAGCCAGTTTTACCTGCCTGTCCCCCTGCCGGAGGGTACGTTTGCCGGGGAGACCGGCCCTCTGGGCATTTTCATCGGCTGGCATGTCAGAACACCCTTTGCCCGCACCCTGCGGCTGATCCCTCGCGTGTTGCGGGTAGGCGTAGGCTGCCGGCGGGGCATCTCTGCCGAAGCGGTGGTGCGTGCGGTGCAGACAGTGTTCGCGGAAAATGGCCTGGACACAGCGGCTATCCGCGGCGTCTGTTCCATCGACCTGAAGCAGGACGAGCCGGGTCTGCTGGCCGCCTGTGAGAAAAACAACTGGCCGGTGCATTTTTACACGGCGCAGCAGCTGCGGGATGTGGCGGGTGACTTCACTCCCTCCGACTTCGTCCGTTCCGTTACCGGCGTAGACAATGTCTGTGAACGGGCGGCGCTGCTGGATGCCGAAAAGCTGATCGTACAAAAAACAGCGCGGGACGGAGTGACCGTCGCCGTCGCGGCGGAGCATTGGGAGGTGCGCTTTGGGTAAGGTAATTGTAGTGGGCATCGGCCCTGGCGGCTATGAGGATATGACCATCCGGGCAGACGAGGCCCTGCAGGCGTGCGACGCCATTGTGGGGTACCCCGTCTATGTGGATCTGGTGCGGGATCGCTATCCCGGCAAGGAACTTCACTCCACGCCCATGACACGGGAGACAGAGCGCTGCCAGCTGGTGCTGGAGCTGGCGCGCAGCGGCAAGACCGCCGCCATGGTTTGCTCCGGTGACAGCGGCATCTACGGCATGGCGGCGCTGGTCTATGAGCTGAGGGGCGAGGCGCAGGAGCCTGAGATTCAGGTGGTGCCGGGATTGACGGCGGCGTGCAGCGGCGGGGCGGTGCTAGGTGCGCCGCTGACCCATGATTTCGCGGTCATCAGCCTCAGCGACCGTCTGACACCGTGGGAGACCATCGAAAAGCGCTTGGATTGCGCGGCGGCGGCGGATCTGACCATCGTCCTGTATAACCCGGCCAGCCACGGCAGACCGGATCATGTAAAGCGCGCCTGCGATATCTTGCTGCGCCGTCTGCCGGAGGACAGACTCTGCGGCATCGTCCGCAACATCGGCCGCGACGGGCAGAGCCGCCGCATCCTGATGCTGGCAGAGCTGCGGGAGGCGGAGGTGGATATGTTCTGCACCGTGTTTATCGGCAACAGTGCGGCAAAGACGGTGGCGGGACAGCTCATCACCCCCAGAGGATACCGAAATGTGTAATATCTGCGTGTTTGCCGGCACCACCGAAGGGCGGGAGCTGGCGGAATTTCTCGCCGGACAGCCGGTACAGGCCACGGTATGCGTGGCAACGGAGTACGGTGAGACGCTGCTGCCAGAGGCGGAAAACGTCACGGTTCTGGCGGGGCGCATCCCGGTGGCGGACATCATCCGGATGCTGCAAGAGACCCGGTTCGATCTGGTGATCGATGCCACCCACCCCTACGCCGCCTCCATCACCGAGAGCATCTGCACGGCCTGCCGGGAGACGGAAACAGAATATCTGCGCCTGCTGCGGCAGTCCTGTGACCCGAAGGAGGCGCTCGTGTGCGTGGAAAACGCCGCCGAGGCCGCCGCGTTTCTGGCGAATACCGAGGGCAGCATCCTCCTGACCACCGGCAGTAAGGAATTGGCGGCGTATAGCGGTATCCTCGATTTTACCCAGCGGGTGTACGCCCGTGTGCTGCCCATGGATGCCTCACTAGAGGCCTGCCGCACAGCGGGGTTAAAAGCCTCTCATATCATCGCCATGCAGGGGCCTTTCTCCGAGGAGATGGATCTGGCCACACTGCGGTTTGCCAACGCCGCGTGGATGGTGACCAAGGACGGCGGCGAAGCCGGCGGCTTTCCTGCTAAGGTGTCCGCCGCCCGGAAGGCGGGCGCAGGTCTGGTGGTCATTGGTCGCCCGCCCCAGCGGGGGGGGCTTCCCTTTGCGGCGGTGCTGGATGTGCTGTGTAAGCGGTTCGGCTGCACCGTCCGGCCGCAGGTGCGGATCATCGGCATCGGCCCCGGCAGCCGAGAGGCTATGACCCGCGAGGTCAGTGAAGCCATCGAGACGGCGGACTGTCTCATTGGCGCAAAACGGATGTTGGATGCTGTGGCGCGGCCAGGACAGCCTACCTATGACGCCATTGCGCCGCAGGATATCGCGGACTTTATCCGCGCCCACCGGGAATACCGCCGCTTTGCGGTGGTCATGTCCGGCGACACCGGCTTTTTCAGCGGCACCAAAAAGCTGCTTCCTCTGCTGGAGGGCTGCGACACAGCGGTGCTGCCAGGTTTGAGCTCGCTGTCCTATCTGTGCGCCCGGCTGCAAACCTCCTACGAGGATGTGCGGGTGGTGAGCCTCCATGGGCGGCAGCACAACATCCTGCCGGAGGTGAGGGCAAACGGCCGGCTCTTCGCGCTGGTGGGCGGTGAGCGCGGTATCAACGACCTGTGCCGCACACTGACAGCAGGCGGTCTGGGCGGCGTCACCGTGTCTGTGGGACAGCGGCTGGGCTACCCGGATGAGCGCATTGTGTGCGGCACGGCGGCGGAGCTGACAGAGGGCGACTACGCGCCCCTGAGCGTGGCGCTCATCGAAAATCCCCACCCCGACGCGGTGGTCACGCCGGGTCTGCCGGATGACGCCTTCCTCCGCAGCGCGGAGGGAATGCCGGTGGTGCCTATGACGAAAAGCGAGGTGCGGGCGGTGTGCCTTTCCAAGCTGCGGCTGACGGAGCGGAGCGTCTGCTGGGACATCGGCGCCGGTACCGGCTCGGTGTCGGTGGAAATGGCCTTACAGGCAAAGCGGGGGCAGGTCTGTGCCGTGGAGCGGCGGGAGGACGCCGCGGCGCTGCTGGGGCAGAACCGGGATCGGTTTTCGTTGGAGAACCTACAGGTGGTCTGCGGCAGTGCGCCGGAGGCCTGCGCCGGTTTGCCCGCGCCTACCCACGCATTCATCGGCGGCAGCGCCGGCAATATGCGGGAGATCGTGGCGCTGCTGCTGGCAAGAAACCCCCGTGTCCGCATCGTGGCCACGGCCGTTTCACTGGAGTCCGTGGCTGAGCTGACGGAGTGCCTGACGGCGTTTCCCTTTACGGAGACGGAGGTGGTGTCGCTGCAGGCGGCGCGGGACAGAAGGGCCGGAGGCTATCACCTGATGAGCGGGCAGAATCCCATTTATATTTTTACGATGCAGGGCGGAGGAGAAACGGCATGATGTGGTCGCTTGCGGCACTTGTTATCGGCTTTTGCATAGACCTTCTGGTGGGCGACCCCCACAGTTTTCCCCATCCGGTAGTTCTGATTGGAAAATGTATCAGCGTGTTGGAGCGGGTGCTGCGGTGCGTATGCCCCAAAACGCCGTCCGGCGAGCGGGCGGCGGGTGCCATTCTGTGGGGCGCGGTGGTCATCATATCCACCGCCGTCCCGGCTCTGCTGCTGTGGCTGTGCGGTCTGGTCAGCCCGTGGCTGCGTCTGGCGCTGGAGAGTGTGATGTGCTGGCAGATCTTGGCGGTCAAGTCCCTGCGGGACGAGACCATGAAGGTCTATGACGCGCTGGAGAGCGGCGATCTGGCCGCCTCCCGCCATGCTGTTTCCATGATCGTAGGGCGAGACACCGACCGGTTGGACGACGCCGCCGTGACCCGCGCCGCCGTGGAGACGGTGGCGGAGAATACCTCCGACGGCGTGGTGGCGCCGCTGCTGTTTCTGGCCATCGGCGGCGCGCCGCTGGGCTTTTTCTACAAGGCGGTGAACACCATGGACTCCATGCTGGGGTATGTGGAGCCGCCCTATAAGAACATTGGTCTGGTACCCGCCAAGGCCGACGATGTGGTGAATTACATCCCGGCGCGGCTGTCAGCACTTCTGATGCTGGCGGCGGGCGGCCTGATGGGGCTGGATACGGCGGCAGGCTGGCGGATCTTCCGCCGCGACCGCCGGAAGCACGCCAGTCCCAACTCAGCCCAGACGGAATCCGTCTGCGCGGGGCTGCTGGGCGTGCGTCTGGCGGGGGATGCATGGTACCACGGCGTGCTGCACAAAAAGGAGTATATCGGCGACGCAACGCGGGAGATCACCCACGAGGACATCCCCCGTGTGTGCCGCCTGATGACCGTCACAGCCATCCTCACCCTGCTTTTGAGCTGCGGGGTCAAGCTGCCCTTTGCGCTGTAAAGGAGACGTAGATGCTGTATCAAATGGAAAATCAACATGGCGGTGACGTGTACGGCGGCGGTATCACACTGGATTTTTCCGCCAACACCAACCCGCTTGGCACGCCCCCCAGCGTTTTGGAGGCGGTGTGCCGGGCTCTGCCCCAGCTGTACCGCTACTCCGACCCCTACTGCCGCCGGCTGGTGCAGGCTATCGCGGGCCATGAGCAGGTGCCGGCGTCCTATATTCTCTGCGGAAACGGCGCGGCAGACCTGATCTACACATACTGTGCCGCCCTGCGGCCCCGGACGGCGGTAGAGCTGGCCCCCACCTTTGTGGAATATGGGGCGGGACTGGCGCAGGTGGGCTGCCGCGTGATGCCGTATTTTCTGCATCAGGCGGAGAATTTCGATGTGGATGAGGGCTTTCTGCCCTTTTTGGAAGAGAAAAAGCCGGAGGCGGTATTCCTCTGCACCCCCAACAACCCCACCGGACGGCTGCTGCCGCTGCCGCTGCTGGAGTGGATCCTGCAAGGCTGTGCGGCGTGGGGTGCGCGGGTGTTTCTGGATGAGTGCTTCCTCGATCTCACGGAGGACGGTGTCAGCGCCAAAGCCCTTTTGGCGGCGCACCCGGAGCTGCTGATCCTGAAGGCCTTTACCAAGAGCTACGGCATGGCGGGCATCCGGCTGGGGTACTGCCTGTGCGCCGACAGCGCGCTGCTGCACCGCATGGCGAGTGCATCCCAGCCGTGGAACGTATCCTCGCTGGCGCAGAGCGCCGGTGTGGCGGCGCTGACGGAGCAGGATTTCCTGCAAAGAACACGATCCCTCGTCCATACGGAGCGGCGCTGGCTCACGGATAACCTGACGGCGCTGGGCTTCTGGGTGTGTCCGTCCCAAGCCAACTACCTGCTGTTCCGCGGGCCGCGGGGCTTGCGGGAGGGGCTTCTGCGGCAGGGCATCGCCATCCGGGGCTGCGAGAATTTCAGCGGGCTGGACGACGGGTGGTATCGCATCGCCGTGCGGCCCCATGAGGAAAACGAAGCGTTGATAACGGCCATCCGGCAATTCTGCAAGGAGAAATCGCTATGGCTATGAATATTATGATACAGGGAACCATGTCCAACGCCGGAAAGAGCCTGCTGGCGGCGGGGCTCTGCCGCGTTCTGAAGCAGGACGGCTACCGCGTGGCACCGTTCAAGAGCCAGAATATGGCGCTGAACTCCTTCATCACCAGGGACGGCGGCGAGATGGGCCGGGCGCAGGTGGTGCAGGCAGAGGCCGCCGGGATCGAGCCGGATACCCGCATGAATCCCATCCTGCTCAAGCCCACCACCGACGTGGGCAGTCAGGTCATCGTAAACGGCCAAGTGCGGGGCAATATGCAGGCCATGGAGTATTTCCGCCGCAAGCGAGACTACATCCCCGCCGTGCTGGAGGCCTACAACAGTCTGGCCTCAGAGTACGACGTGATCGTTATCGAGGGGGCGGGCAGCCCCGCGGAGATCAATCTCAAGCAGGATGACATTGTGAACATGGGGCTTGCCAAGCTGGTGGACGCGCCGGTGCTGCTGGTAGGCGACATCGACCGGGGCGGCGTATTCGCCCAGCTCTATGGTACAGTGGCGCTGTTGGAGGAGGACGAGCGCCGCCGCATCAAGGGCGTGGTGGTCAACAAGTTCCGGGGCGACCGGGCCATTCTGGAACCGGGGCTGAAGACGCTGGAAGAGCTGTGCGGCATCCCGGTGGCGGGGGTCATCCCCTACACCCATGTGGATATCGACGATGAAGACAGCCTGACCGAGCGGTTCGGCCGCTCCACGGAGCGGAAGCTTTTGGATATCGCGGTGATCCGTGTGCCGCGTATCTCCAATTTCACGGATTTCAGTCCCTTTGAACATTACGAGAACGTGTCGCTGCGCTATGTGGATCAGGTGAGCGACCTGCATCGGCCGGACATGATCCTGCTGCCGGGTACCAAGAGTACCATCGCCGACCTGCGGTGGCTGCGGCAGTCCGGTCTGGAGGCGGCCATCCTGAAAGCGGCAGACGCCGGTACGCTGATCTTCGGCGTCTGCGGCGGCTACCAGATGCTGGGGCACACCGTGTCCGACCCCGAGCAGGTGGAGGCCGCCGGGGTCACGGAGATCAGCGGCATGGGGCTGCTGGACATGGACACCGAATTCCGGGGTGAAAAGGTGCAGAGCCAGACGCGAGGCGTCTTTCACGGTGTGGAGGGAATGCTCTCCGGCCTGAACGGTCTGGCCTACGAGGGCTACGAGATTCACATGGGGCGCAGCCGGCAGGAGATGCCCGCCCTCAGCGGCGGCGGAAACGTGTACGGCAGCTACGTCCACGGTATCTTTGACGCGCCGGGCATCGCCGATACGATCCTGCGGACGCTGTGCGCCAAAAAAGGCGTCTCCTTTGACGCGCTGGCGACCTTCGACACCCGCGGCTACAAGGAGCGGCAGTATGACCTGCTGGCAGACGTGGTGCGCGGCGGACTGGATATGTCCTTCGTCTACCGTGTGCTGCGCCGGGAAGTATAACGAAACAAACTCCACGGTCTACCACCGGAAACGCTGCACTGCGTGCTGCGCCTGTTGGGGATAACACAGATCTGCCGGTACATCTGCGGGGCTATGTAGAGGCACTGGGGGCCGGAATCCCCGCCCGGCCCGACGACCTGCTGCTGCGCGCTCCAGAACAGCGTGGATGTAAAAACGGTGTCCTCGATGCTCGGTCATTACTCCGCAGGCTTCACGCTGGACACCTACGCCCATGTCACCACCGACGCACAGCTCAAAGCGGCGCAAACAATGGGGAGCATCCTCTCCCGTGCTGTCTGATGGTTTCCGCTACCCGCTCCCGTTGGGGTCAGCGTTTGGGTCGGAAAAAAGCAGCGGGAGAAAACAACAACTTATGCAAAACAAAAAGACCCGAAACCGTAAGGTTTCGGGTCTTTTTGGCACGCCGTGAGGGATTCGAACCCCCGGCCTTCTGGTCCGTAGGTTGTCTCAAGCACAAATCGGAGCCATTTCGGCTCCGATTTGTGCTTTTTACCACCGTTCGCTCGGCGGATTTTCCATTGTTTCCGTCCAGACCTGCCCGCTCCGGTTCCGTTCTGGGTCAAAAGTGGGTCAAAGACAGATGTATGGCAGGAGAATTCGAACAGTCAGTTCGCATTCATACCGAGAGGCTCATAGGTCAGCAGCTTTTTCTTCCAAAGGGTCTCCGTTTGGATCACTTCATCGGGCGTCACGGCCTTTGGCAGGAGCTGCAAAATCGAGAACTGGAAGTGCGTATACCTATCCGGGTAGTCGCAGAGCAGCTCCTTCATCAGCTTGTTGTCGCCGTGCAGTGACTTCACATAGTGCGTCCAGCGCCCCAATAAGCCGCCCTTGCCGTAAGCGGAGCCAACATACTTCCGTCCGTTTTCCCGGTCAACAATGAGGTAGACCGCGTTGACGGTGGAAAGCGCCGTGTGCCACGATTCGTATGCCGTGGGATCCTGCACGATTTCCCGAAGCTCTTCATAGGTAAGGATCGCGTTTTCGTAGCCGGAAAAAATCTTCTTGTCCCGAATGGCCACAATAGGCTTTTCGTTGGTGCCTTTCTGCGCCCAGGCAAGCGCGCTTTTACCCCATTCGATCAAGAGTCTGCCTTCGTATTCCTTCAGCAGGTCAATGCGCTCCAGATTGTAAAACATTCGCTGCCCTTGGAACCAATCCTCCAGCGGGAAACCCTTTGGTTTCGTGTCCTGCGTGTCAATAACGCCGCCGCTTACCTTGTAGCAGGCGAAAAACTTTGCCGTCGTACTCTTGTCGCTGATAAATACGCACCAATAATCATACCCGTTGCTGAAGGTTTCACTCTGTACGCGGGTGTACTCCTCCACCATGTTCTTGTCATAGCATTTCTTGAATGCCTTGTCACCCAGCGAATGCCGGATTAGCTTTACCCGCTTCGGGTCAAGCCCCACATTTTTAAGCACATCGGAAAAGTTCAGAATCGCCATGGAAGCCCCTCCTTATTCTGTTCTTTATTTCAAATTCTACCACAGATTTTTTTCGTTGTAAAGCGCACTTTCCCACCGGCGCAGGATCTCCGCCAGCTTCGGTGTCAGGCGTTTGCGGCACTCCTGCCGCAGCTCCTCCGGCACGCCGTAGAACGCCTCAGCGATGCTGCCGGTGATGGCGGCGAGGGTGTCGCTGTCGCCGCCGAGGGACACTGCCGTGCACAGCGCGTCCTCAAAATCGCGGCTCTCCAAAAATGCGGTGATTGCCTGCGGCACGGTCTCCTGACAGCTCTCTACATGGTGGTAGTTTGGACGGATCTCGTCGCAGGTGCGGCTGAGATCATAACCAAACTTGCGCTCCACATGTGCCTTGATCTCCGCCTTACCATGACCTGTGCGGGCGAGAAAGATGGCTGTGGCGGTGGCCTGCGCGCCCTTGATTCCCTCCGGGTGGTCGTGGGTCACCTCGGCGGTGAGCCGCGCCAGACGCAGCGTTTCTGCTATGTCTGTTGCCAGCCATGCGGCAGACGACACCCGCATGGCGCTGCCGTTGCCGTAGCTCTGGTAGGGCTGCGGGTCGTCCTCATAGAGCCAGTCGCCAAAATGGGTGCCATAGCCCCGGTCGGGGTAGGCGCGGCCCAGCTGCTGCATCTCCCGCACCAACGCCGCTTTGATGGCAGCATCGTCCTGCCCACGGCTGCTGAGCAGCGCCTTCGCCACCGCCAGCGTCACCACCGTGTCATCGGTGAAGTCGGAACGGCGGCTGAACAGCGGAAAATCCTTCGCCTTATAGTTGTTGCAGTCGAACTCGTAGGGGCTGCCCACGATGTCGCCTAAAATCGCTCCGTACATACGCTTACCTCCCTCTTTTCTGCACGTCCTCGTCGATGCGGCGCTTCCAGTCGGCGCTGAGCGGCCGGGCGGCGCGGACACTGCACACCGCCTCGCTGATGACCTCGTAATTCAGCGCCGTGCCTGCCTCGTCGCACTTGTAGTTCACCGAGCGGTCAGCATCAATGCCAAAGCGGGCCGCTTCTTTCGCCGCGTCGATGTTGGCCCCCAGAAAGAGAAACTCCCAGCCGTATTTCTCCTTCTGCCGCTGGATCATGCTCCGCACCGTCTCGTAATCGTAGCGGCGGCTGGCGTTTTCGTAGCCGTCGGTGGTGATGACGAACAGGGTCTTTTCCGGCACATCCTCCCGGCGGGCGTACTTGTGGATGTTCCCAATGTGGTGGATGGCCCCGCCTACGGCATCCAGCAGCGCCGTGCAGCCGCAGGTGAAATACTCCTTTTCCGTCAGGGGCGGCACCTCGCTCAGCGGCAGGCGGTCATGGATGACCGTGCTGTCGTTGGCGAAAACCACCGTGGAGGCCAGCGCCTCCCCGACCTCCTTCTTTTGCTTTTCGATCATGGAGTTGAAGCCGCCGATGGTGTCCGATTCCAGCCCGGACATAGAACCGCTGCGATCCAAAATAAAAACCAATTCCGTCATAAAAAAGCCCTCCTTCGTTTGTCTGTGCTCACATTGTAGCGCATCCGAAGGAGGGTTTGGTCGCCTGTGGAGCGACATTTATGAAGTTTTCAGACGTTCCGCCCACTCGGCTTCTTTGAAGCCGACCAGCATGAAGTCATTGTCCACCAACAGCGGGCGCTTGACCAGCATCCCGTCTGTTGCAAGAAGCTTCAGCATCTCGTCCTCGCTCATTTGGGGCAACTTGTCCTTTAGCCCCATAGATTTGTATAGCAGACCGCTGGTGTTGAAAAACTTTTTCAGCGGCAGGCCGCTGCGCTGATGCCACGCAGACAGTTCCTCATAAGTGGGATGTTCCATTTTGATGTCCCGGAATGTATAAGAAATGCCGTTCTCGTCCAGCCACTTCTGCGCCTTCTGGCAGGTGGTGCATTTGGGGTAGCAGATAAAAGTCATGGTGTTACGCTCCTGATAGTCTTTATGTAGTTGGTCACCTCGCACTTACAATTCAGCCAGAACATACTCTTTCAGCACATCTCGCATTTTCACAACGAGGTCAATGGATTTATTCATAAGCTCCGGATAGTTTTCCTGATTTTTGAAATCCAACCCCTTGATATATGTGCAAATCAGAGAGGATTTTTTGTTGTCCAGTCTCTCCCATGACAGCGCCATTCCCATCGCCGCTTCTATTTCTGTCTTGTGCTGCTTCATATAGTCAAAGCGTTCCTTGTTGTCAGCAATCCACAGCCCAACTCTTATCTTATGCTCTTTGTTGACCAAGTCGATTGAAATTTGACATTCCGATGAACCAACTGCAACAGAATACCAATGATCCGTGGTCGCTTTACGCTTGTTAAAAGGCTTGCCGCGCTGCTCAAGAATATCGTTGAACTGTGTCCAAAACTCCAATCTGCAGCCCTGAGACTCGTTCATTTCCTTATCCCGTGAAATGCGTTTCATAGTTTTTGCAAAATCGTTGGGTTGCTCAATAATCTTAAATTGCGGCGCAGGCTCTGAATCGCCTATCTTGTAGGCATGGATCTCTATCAAGAAAAAAGAGATGCTATCATCTGTGTGTTTGTTGAGCCACTCGATGGCGCTTGCGTGCTCATCACGCGCGGCAGCAACTACCCACACGACAACAGAAGCGTCAAGACCGGATGCATAGGTCAATATTTTTCCTAAGTGGTCATGATTGGTCTGTTCAAGCTGATTTTCAATGAGCACGACTTTCCCTGTAATCTCATCTCTGCATAGAATATCGCAACGATACCTGTCAACAGGCCTTTCCGTTTCAATATCCGTTAGCGACAAGTTAAGTACATTTCCAAGCTCTTGAATGTTCTCTTCCGCAGCAAGCCACTTTGAAAAATCATATTGTTCATGCGGCCAGACTTTTCTTATATCGACCTCGTGCAGTTTTCCAAGTTTCATTTTTCTTTTCCTCCCTTCACGTCTATGCCCCCAGCAAACTCTGGTCGAAGGCGAACAGCGCCTCGTTGATCTTGAAAATGTCGTAGTCCCGCTGCATGATGAAATACTCGATGATGACGTCAAACTTGCTGCTGGGGCTCAGGGCGTAGCCCGCGCGGGCGATGAGGTCGCGGGTCTCCGGCAGGCTCAGCTCCAGCGCGATGGCGAAGGCCACCGCCGTGGGCTTGGAAGGCTTGTAGTCCGGGTTATTGCGGATCTTCGAGAACAGCTTGCGATCCACGTTGGCCTTTTTGTAGACCTCGGCGTCCTTTTTGCCGCTGCGGTCGATGAGCTTCAACAGCGTCTCCGAAAATCCGGCATCCAGATGCGCAAGCGCCTCGTCCAGCCCGGAGGCCGCCATGGGCGCGTCTTCGTAGGCAGTCAGCATCCGGCTTTCAACGACGCCCATCCGGCGCAGACGCTCTCGGCGAGTGTCGGTGTGGGCGTCCACATAGTGGTCGTCGATGTAGGCGGCGATATCCGCGAACAGCTTGTTGCCGATCTGGTACGCCGCGCGGTCGAAAATGACGATGTACACCGTCATGTCGTTTTCAGCCAAAAATTCGCCGATGGTGTCCACCGCCACCCGCAGCGCCTGATCCTTGGGATAGCCAAAAACGCCGGAGGAGATCAGCGGAAATGCCACCGTCTCACAGCCATGCTCCTTCGCCAGCGCAAGGCTGGTGCGATAGCAGGAGGCGAGTTGTTCCCGCTCGCCGTACTTACCGCCGTTCCACACAGGGCCGACGGTGTGGATGATGTAGCGGCACGGCAGGCGGTACGCGCCCGTGATCTTGGCGTCGCCGGTTTTGCAGCCGCCCAGCGTCCGGCACTCTTGGAGCAGCTCCGGCCCCGCCGCCCGGTGGATGCACCCATCCACCCCGCCTCCGCCCAGCAGGGACTCCTTGGCCGCGTTGACAATGGCGTCCACGCTCATTTTCGTGATGTCGTTGCGAACGATGATAAGGGGCATATCGTGTATCGCCTCCATTCTAGCGACCTTTTAAAATATTGTAGCAGAATACACTCGGTTTTGCAATGGACGTTGGGATGTCTAATAGTCTTGATTGAAAATTCCCATTGCTGGTCAGACTAGTAGCGGTGCAAAAATGACCACGCTGTAATCAAAGAAAAGGTTCCGCAGCCCTGCGGGGCCGCGACGCCGGAGGAAGCGGACGCACGCTGTAAACGCGCACATCCGTTTCCTCCGGCTTGTTGTATCATCCCACGGTCAACCTCACACAGAGCAGAGACGCCCCGTGTTTGTACCTGTGAGCCGATGTGTAGACTCCTTCGGGGAAGGGTAGCATCCTTGTCGCAGAGAGGGATTTCGAGCCGGTTTTGGGCGAATTTGAGCAAGATCCCAGTGCGCCGAAAAAGGAGCAGGAGAAAGGCATTGGCGCTTTTCGCGCCAATGCCTATTCACAGCAGCCCGCAGTGCGAGCTGCCGCAAGGATTTGCGGGTTTTGGAAATTGACGCTTTTTTCGAGACTTCCGGAACTGTTTGACGCTAAATTTGAGAAAAGTCGCCGCAAAGCCCCGTGTCACAACGGTTTGCGGCGGCGCTTTGATAGAAAATCGGTACGCTTTATACCGTTGTAGTCGGTGGAAGTCTCCGTAGCAGCTCAAATCTTGCTACGCCATAACCAAAGAGCTGCCGCAATATTTTTCCTATACTCTTTAGCCTTTTTTAGTGGTTTCCTCTCGATTTTAATTCCTTTCCTAACATCTTGTGCCCTGCATCCCCCATGGGTTCCACACCTGTCTGTGGCATTTTATGTGGTCAAAAGCAAAGTCTTGCCGGATTGATCCGGCGAGGCTTTGCGGTATTCTCGCATCCCGCTTTTCTGCTCGATGAACAACACGAAAACCGCGCCGAGCCCCCCGCGCCGTGGGATGCAATCAAAGAGTATGGGCTGTGCGGAACTCTTCTGTTGACATTTCAACAACCATGTGGTATAGTCTGACCGTTGAGATTTCAACAAAAGCATTCGTGAGAGAGGAGCGCAGCCATGCAGGAGCGATTTGAGACGTTTACGGTTTTGATCAACCGGATCAGCCGCGACATACGGAGGATAAAAAATCAGGAGATGGCCGTCTATCATCTGCGAAGCGCCCATGTGTCCTGTCTGTACTACATATATTCTCTGGATGGCGTGACCTCGGCGGAGCTGTGCGAGCACTGCGAGGAGGACAAGGCGACCATTTCCCGTGCGTTGGACTATCTGGAGGCCAACGGCTTTGTTCTGCGGGATTCCGACCGCACCAAACGGTACAGAAACCCTCTACGCTTGACCGAAAAAGGGCAGGAGGTCGGCAAAAGGATCGCGGAGAAGATTGGCGCTGTCCTCGATACGGTCAGCCGTACCCTCACGGAGGATGAACGAGCGGCACTTTACCGCAGCCTTTCCGCCATCAGCAGAAGCTTGAACGCAATCGCCCAAAGCAGCGGGAAACAGGAGGCTTGAAGAAATTGAAAACAAGGATCATTGTGGATTCCACCGCGGATCTGGTGCCCGAGATCAAGGCGCGGGTCTATACGGTGCCTCTCACCGTTCATTTCGGTCAGGAGGAATACATCGACGGCGTAACCATTGACCACAGAACATTCTACGAGAAGCTCGTCGAAAGCGATGTGATGCCCACCACCAGTCAGGCAACGCCGGACGCCTTTATAAAGGAATTTGAAAAGGCAAGGCAGGCGGGCGAATCAGCCGTTGTTATTACCCTTGCATCCAAATTTTCCGGCACATATCAAAGCGCCATGATCGCGGCGGCGGATTATGAAAACATTTATGTTGTAGATGGTACCAGCGCAGCGATGGGAACAGGGATTCTGGTGGAGCTTGCGTTCCGGCTTTTGGACGCGGGAATGACCGCAGAGGAAACTGCGCAGGCACTGGAGGAAGAGAAGAAAAAAATCGTTGTTGTGGCGCTGGTAGATACCCTCGAATACCTCAAGCGGGGCGGCCGCATTTCAAAGACAGCCGCATTCGCCGGCGGGGTGCTGAACATCAAGCCTGTGATCTCCGTCACTGACGGCGAGATACACCTGCTGGGGAAGGCACGCGGCTCGAAAATGGGGAACAATCTGCTCGTTCAGGAGATCGACAAGGCGGGCGGCATTGATTTCAGCAGGCCGGTTCTGCTGGGCTACAGTGGAATTTCTGACGCGCTGCTGCTAAAGTATATCGAAGACAGCCGTCACATCTGGGAGGGAAAACTGAAAGAAATTCACTATACGACCGTAGGAAGTGTGATCGGAACCCATGCGGGCCCCGGCGCTGTTGTGGTAGCGTTTTTCAAGAATCAATATAACGCAGAACAGAACAGCAGCGATTGAAGAAGCTGCAATAAAGACAGGACTGCGCCGCGCCACCGTTTCATTTGGCGGTGGCGCGGCGCAGCTTGGGTCATGAGGGAGGCAGATCGGCACAGCTTTGCGCTCTGCGGAGAGGAACGACAGGTACAGAGAAAATTGTCCCCTGTGTAAAAGACATCGGGAAAGATAGCGAGAGAGAATGATTTTCCTATATGTGCAAATATTTTTCTATGTTCTTTTGAAAGAAGAGTTCCTACAATGAAGATACGCTGACGGGACGGCGTGTGCCGCCCTGCCGCGCAGACACAATTCATTTATCATTTATGAGGAGGAACTGAGATGAAAAAGATGCTTGCCATTCTCCTGTCCGCCGTGATGGTGCTGGCCCTGCTGGCCGGCTGCGGCAGTAAGGACAACGACAAGAACAAGGACTCCGATACGCAGGGCGGCGACGCCTCTGCGCTGAATGTGGCCGTGTTCTACTATGACTTTTCCGATGTGTATATCTCCAGCGTCCGCAACTCTATGGAGGAACAGTTTAACGCCATGGGCATCAAGCCCAGCAATTATGACGGCGCGGGCAACCAGGCACAGCAGACTGATCAGATCAACACCGCCATCTCCAACGGCGCTAATCTGCTGATCGTCAACATCGTGGAGACATCCTCTCCCGACGCCGCCCAGAACGCCGTAGAGGCCGCCAAGACCGCCGGTATCCCCATCATCTTCTTCAATCGCGAGGTCTCTGATGACGTGGTAAAGAGCTACGACAAGTGTGCCTTCGTCGGCACGGACGCGCCTGAGGCCGGTCACATGCAGGGCAAGCTGGTAGGCGAGTACCTGTTGGCCAACTATGACGCCGTGGATCTGAACGGCGACGGCTCCATCTCCTATGTGATGTTCAAGGGACAGGAGGGCAACGCCGAGGCCGAGGCCCGCACCCAGTATGGCGTGGAGGATGCCAACGAGCTGCTGACCGCCGCCGGTAAGCCGGAGCTGGTCTACTACAACGCCTCCGCCACCGACAAGTATTTGGTGGACCAGGGCGGCAAGTGGTCCGCGCAGGCGGCCAATGACTATATGGCCACCATCCTTCCCGAGTATTCCGAAGCCAACGGCAACATGGTCGAGTTGATCATCTGCAACAACGACGGTATGGCGGAGGGTGCCATCTCTGCCCTGCAGGGTGCTGGCTATAATATGGGCGACGGCGGCAAGACCATCCCTGTGTTCGGCGTGGACGCCACCGAATCTGCCAAGCAGCTTATCAACGAGGGCAAGATGACCGGTACCATCAAGCAGGATGCCGAGGGCATGGCCTCCACCATCCTGAACCTGGTCAGCAGCGTCAAGGGCGGAGGCAATCTGATGGACAACACCTCCTCGTTCAATGTGGATGCCGGTGTTGCCAAGATCCGTGTGCCTTACGCCACCTATACCGGCGAATAAGCCATAGCTAACGGCTCTCGCCCCAGTAAAGCGCCAAGGAAGAGCGGGGCTGTCAGTCAGACAGCCCCGCTCTTTCGCGAAAGCGGTTCGTATTGCGAGCCGCTTTTGAACCCGCAGATAAGGAGGTAACCGCATATGGAGCAGCCGGCATTGCTGGAAATGCGAAATATTACGAAAGAGTTCCCCGGTGTCAAGGCGTTGGACGGCGTTTCCCTTACCGTCCGACCCGGCACCGTCCACGCGCTGATGGGTGAAAACGGCGCGGGCAAATCCACGCTGATGAAGTGCCTTTTCGGCATCTACGCCAAGGACGAGGGCACGATCGTGCTGGACGGCAAAGAGGTGGATTTCAAGAATTCAAAGGAAGCGCTGGAAGGCGGCGTGGCAATGGTGCATCAGGAGCTGAACCAGGCTCTCACCCGCAGCGTGATGGACAACCTGTGGCTGGGCCGCTACCCGAAGGTAGCGGGCATTATGGTCAGCGAGGGCATCATGCGAAGACGTACAGGGGAGGTCTTCGACGAGCTGGACGTCCGCGTCGATCCCAAAGCCATCATGTCCACGCTGCCTGTCTCCCAGCGGCAGATGGTGGAGATCGCCAAGGCGGTCAGCTACAACGCCAAGGTCATCGTGTTCGACGAACCCACCTCCTCTCTGACGGAGGCGGAGGTGGAGCATCTGTTCCGTATCATCAACATGCTCCGGGAGCAGGGCTGCGGCATCATCTATATCAGCCACAAAATGGATGAGATACTCCGCATCAGCGATGAAGTGACCATCATGCGGGACGGCAAATGGGTGGCCACACGCCGCGCCGCCGACCTGACCATAGAGGAAATCATCAGGCTGATGGTGGGTCGCGAGCTGACCAACCGTTTCCCGCCTAAGGACAATGTACCCGGCGAGGTGATTTTGGAGGTGGAGCATCTCGCAGGCCGGTATACCCGTCTGAAGGACGCCAGTTTCCAGCTTCGCAGGGGCGAGGTGCTGGGTATCGCGGGGTTGGACGGCTCCGGACGCACGGAGGTGCTGGAGAATCTCTTCGGCGCAATGACGAAGGCCAGCGGGAGCATCCGTCTGCATGGAAAGGCTATCCGAAACAGGACACCCCAGGAGTCTATCAAAAACGGCTTCGCCCTGCTGACGGAGGAGCGCCGCGCCACAGGCATCTTCGGCATCCGCGACATCCGGGAAAACACCGTCATCTCCAACCTGAGAAGCTATCTGATGGGCGGCATCTGCCTCAGTGAAAGGAAGATGCGGCAGGATACTGACTGGGCCATACAGGCTATGCACATCAAAACGCCCGGACAGTCCACGCAAATACGATCACTCTCCGGCGGCAACCAGCAGAAGGTCATCATCGGGCGCTGGCTTCTGACCAAGCCGGAGGTGCTGCTGCTGGACGAGCCCACCCGGGGCATCGACGTGGGCGCGAAGTACGAGATATACCAGATGATCCTCGACCTTGCCAGGGAGGGGAAGGGCGTGATCATGGTGTCCTCCGAGATGCCGGAGCTGCTGGGGATCTGCGACCGCATTCTGGTCATGTCCGGCGGACTGCTGGCCGGCGAGGTGGATGCCCGAACCACCAGTCAGGAGGAGATCCTGACGCTGGCGGCCAAATATGTGTAAGGAGGAGCGACGATCGTGAACAAGGAAACAAAAGCACAGGAAAAGGAAGTGCGCGTCCGCCAGCCGCTGACGGCCAGACGGGTGGGCGATCTCCTTTTGAATAACGCATTGATCATCATCATGGTCATCGCGGTCATCTATATCGCCATCAGAAACCCCAATTTCATCAAGCCCGCGTCCCTCATCAACATCTTCTCCCAGACGGCGGCCTATCTCCCCGCTGCGCTGGGTATCGGCGGGTGCATCGTGCTTACCGGCACAGACCTGTCCGCAGGCCGAGCCGTGGGACTGACCGCCTGCATCTCCGCGTCGCTGCTTCAGAACGCCGCCAACACCGCAAACAAGATGTGGCCGGAGATCGGCACGCTGCCCATCCCGGTGGTCATCCTGCTTGCCATGCTCATCGGCGCGGCGATCGGCTGCTTCAACGGCCTGTTCGTGGCGAAATTCAAGCTGCACCCCTTCATCGTGACGCTGGGCACGCAGCTGATCCTGTATACCTGCCTGCTGCTGTATGTGCAGCAGGGCAACAACAATGGCATGGCCATCTCCAACCTCGATCCGTCCTACACCAGCTTCGTCAAGGGAGAGCTGTTCCGCATCGGCAGTACGCCCGTCCCCATGTATGTTCTGTTTGCAGTTGTGCTGACAGCCGTCATGTGGTTTATTTGGAATAAGACCACCTTTGGTAAGAATATGTTTGCCCTCGGCTCCAACGAGGAGGCGGCCCGGGTGTCCGGCGTCAACGTGTTCGCCATCACAGTGGGTGTCTTTGCGCTGGCAGGCGCCATGTACGGCTTTACCGGCTTCATTGAGGGCGCACGCATCGGCTCCAACACGGCCAATACCGGGTTGAACTACGAGCTGGATGCCATCGCTGCCTGCGTCATCGGCGGCGTGTCCTTCGTAGGCGGCATCGGCAAGATCAGTGGCATCGTTATCGGCGTGCTGATGCTGCGGCTGATCTTCATCGGGCTGACCATGGTGGGCGTGCCGCAGGATCTGCAATATCTCATCAAGGGCGCGATCATCCTGTTTGCCTGTGCCCTTGATATGCGGAAGTACCTTGTGAAAAAGTGATCTCATGCAAAGATGGCACGCCTTCGCGAGCCATCTTTGCTTTATCGGAAGGATGTGGTATACTCTGTGTAAAAGGGAGAGGGGGCGGAGCTGTGGAGCTGTACCGTGTGCTGCTGGTGGACGATGAGGAAAATATCCGCGAGGGTATCAGCCGGAAGATGGACTGGCAGGGCCTTGGCTTTTCTCTGGCGGGAGAAGCCTCCAACGGGCGGGATGCGCTGGAACTGGCGGAGGAGATCCTTCCCGATGTGGTCCTTACCGACATCAAAATGCCGTTTATGGATGGACTGGAGCTCTGCGGCAGCCTGACAGAGCTTCTGCCGGTCTCTAAATTTGTGATTTTTTCCGGCTTTGACGATTTTGAGTATGCCAAGCAGGCCATTCGGAGGAATGTATCGGAGTACATTCTCAAGCCCATCAATGCCGATGAGCTGTCCGCCGTACTGCGGCGGCTGAAGGCAGAGCTGGACCGGGAGCGTGAGGAGAGACGGGATACGGAGCGACTCCGCATCCGCTACACGGAGAATCTGCCGGTTCTGCAGGAGCTGTTCTATGCCAATTTGCTGAGCGGACGCATAGAACTGGGAAAGGAACAGGAGCGGGCGGCGCAGCTGGATATCGATCTTTCCGGGGGAAAATGGGCGGCGGCTCTTGCTTACATCGGCGGCAGCCGCGATGCGCCGCTGTCCACGCTGTCCGTCCAAAAGCTGCTGGAGGAGGCCCTGACGGAAGACAGGTGCAGGCTCTTTTTGTACAACGATTGGATCGCTTCCATCGTCAGCCTGACGGAGACCTTTTCCGTCTATGACCTGATCCGCGCTCTGGACCGCGCCTGCGCGCTGGCCTCGGCCTATTTAGGACTGACTCTGACAGTGGGTGTAGGCACACCGTGCCGGGAGCTTTCCGGCCTCCCGCGTTCCGCCGCCGAGGCGCGGACGGCGCTGGAATACCGCTCCATGGTAGGGCGGGGACAGGTCATCTACATCGGTGATCTGGAGCCGGACAGAAGCCTGCTGCTCTCCTTTGACGAGGCGGACGAGCGGGCGCTGACCGCCGCCATAAAGCTGGGGAATGACAGAGAGGTCCGAAGCGCAGCGGCAACACTGGCAGGAAAGCTCCAGGAGGCGAAGCCCTCCGCCGGACAGTACAATCTGTTTCTTATGGAGCTGGTGACGCATCTGTTGAAGCTGACGCGGCGCTCCGGCATAGGCGCGGAGGAGGTTTTCGGCGCAGATTTTTCCCTGCCCCCGCAGATGTCCGAGCTTCCCAGCTTAACAGAGCTGGAGGATTGGTGTGCGGAGCGCTGTCTGCGCCTCCACACGCTGATCCGCCGCCGACAGACGGCATCGGCGGGACGGACGGTGGAAACAGCCAAGGAGTACATTCGCCAGCATTACGGGGAGAGCGACCTGTCGGTGGAAAAGCTGTGCGCCTATCTGCATCTGAGCTCGACCTACTTCTCCACGCTGTTCAAGCGGGAGACGGGCACGACCTTTACCGCCTATGTCACGATGGTGCGGATGGAGGCAGCTGCCGAGGCTATCCGCACCACAGAGGAAAAGACGTACCTGATCGCACGGCAGTGCGGCTATGAGGACCCCAACTACTTCAGCTATGTGTTCAAGCGTCACTTCGGCACGACGCCGACGAAATACCGCGGTGCGGGCAGGTGACGGGCGGAGAGAGGAGCCCCCAGTGGATAAGAGAGCTTCCTGCTTCAGAGGAAAATGGAAACAACTGTATCACAGCGCCAGTATTCAGCTGATCCTGTCAGTCGCCTTTACCACCGTGGCAGTGACGGGTATGCTGTTTCTGGGGGCCGCTCTGATGCTGCGCTTTTCCTCCTCCTCCAACGCGATGGCAGCGGAGAGCAGTCAGCGTGTGCTGGCGCAGGTGAACCTGAACCTGGACAGCTATCTGCGCAACATGATGCGGGTATCGGATACGGTGTACTACCGCGTTATAAAAAACACGGATCTGCAGCGGGAAGACATGGCGCGGGAGCTGCGGGACGCCCTGGATCTGCTCTATGCAAAGGACCGGGAGGTGCTGGTGTCGCTGGCGGTGTTTGACGGAAGCGGCAGCCTGGTCTCCGCCACCCCTCTGAGTGAACTGAAAAACAGTGTGACTCCCAGCCGTGAGAGCTGGTTCACCACCGCCATGGAGCGTATTGAAAACCTGCACTTCTCCACACCCCACGTGCAAAATCTGTTTGATGACCCCGATTCGCGGTATCACTGGGTGGTCTCTCTCAGCCGTCACGTGGAACTGTCACGCGGCGGCGTCATGCAAAGCGGCGTGCTGCTGGTGGACATGAGCTTCAGCGGCATCGAGCAGATCTGCAAGGAGGTGTCCCTCTCCAACGGGCAAGGATACCTTTACCTGATCGACGGGAGCGGCGAAATCATTTACCATCCCCGTCAGCAGCTGATCTACGCGGGCTTGCAGGAGGAGAACAATCTGACCGCCGCGGCCTATTCCGACGGGACACACACGGAGAAGTTCCTGTCCCAGCGGCGGCAGGTGACGGTCAAGACCGTGGGCTACACCGGCTGGAAGCTGGTGGGAGTGGTGCCGGTGGAGACACTGCGGGACAACTACAGCCAGCTTCTGCTGTTCGCCATGTTCGTGGTTATCTTCTCCATTTTTCTGCTGGTATTTGTGAACCTCCGGCTTTCAGAGTGGATCACTGCGCCCATGAAGAAGTTGGAGCTTGCGGTGCGTGAGCTGGAAAAGGGCGCGGAGTCCGTGGATTTCGATGTGGACGGCCCCTATGAGGTGGAGCATCTCAGCCGCTCCGTGCAGTCCATGGTGTCCACCATGCGTCATCTGATGGAGGACATTCTCCGGCAGGAGGAGGAAAAGCGGCGCAGCGAGCTGGACGTGCTGCAATCTCAGATCAATCCCCATTTCCTCTACAATACGCTGGACAGCGTGGTATGGATGACGGAAAACGGGCGGACGCAGGAGGCGGTGGCCATGCTGACGGCGCTGGCACGATTTTTCCGCATATCCCTCAGCAAGGGCAGCAGCATCATCCCTATCGGGGACGAGCTGGAGCACGCCAGGAACTATTTGGCCATTCAGAAAATGAGGTATAAAAACAAATTCTTCGCAGACATCTCCGTGGAGCAGGGTGTGGAGAGACTGTATACCGTCAAGCTGATCATCCAGCCGATCCTGGAAAACGCCATCTATCACGGCATGGAATACGCGGACGGCGACGGCGAGATCCACATCCGCGCCTTCCGCGAGGGCGAGAACATGGTCATTGAAGTGGAGGACAACGGGCCCGGAATGCCGGAGCAGGTGGTGGAGCAGCTTTTGAATCCCGGCATCTCCGTGTCTGCCGCAAGGCCGGGTGGCACGGGCATCGGTCTGCGTAATGTCCACCAGCGGATACAGCTGACCTTCGGCCCAGCCTACGGCCTGACCATCCGCAGCGAGCCGGACAGAGGGACGGTGGTGCGTATCTGCCTGCCTGCGCTGGGAGAAAATGAGGTGCGGAAATATCGGAGGGAGGGAGAGGCGTGAGCCGAAAGGTGTTATTCCAACTGGTGCTTCCCCTGATCGGATTGAGCATACTCTTCTGGCTGCTGGCCTTTGCTCCCGGCGAACGGAAGAATCAGCCCGCTCTGCTGGAGATGTCTGTCATCCTTCGCGACGGAGACGGCGCAGTTTCCACCATGCGAAGGGGCATGGAGCAGGCGGCGGAGGATCTGAATGTGGAGCTGCGCTTCCTGACGCCCACCGCGGACAACAGCGCCGCCGAGCAGGCGCATCTGCTGGAGAGGGAGACGGCGGGAGGCACACAGGCTATCCTGCTGCTTCCGGCGGATCGGGGCGTGCTGGGTGAGGCTGTATCCGCGGCGGCGGGCAGGACGGCACTGGTGACGGTGGAAACGGATATGACCGAATGGGGTGCCGGAGCCGCTGTGACCATGGATCATCAGGCGCTGGGCGAGGCACTGGGCGAGGCGGCGTGCAACGGCGTACCGACCGGCGGCACGGTGCTGCTGCTGGACAGCCTGCCCGGAGACAATGGGATACGGGAGCGGATGCTGGCGGCAAGGGAGACCCTGGAGCGAGCGGGGCGGCAGGTCCGGATATATCAGTGGAGCGCTGACACCGCCTCCTTCACGGACATTCTGCGGATCGAAAGACCGGGCGCGGTGGTCGCCTTCGAGGCGGCGGTGCTGGCGGAGGCAGCGGAGATGGCGCGGAGCAACGAGAGCTTTCCCCTGCTATATGGCTGCGGCTCTACACCCGCCATCGCTGCCGCGCTGGAGGAGGGCCGCGTGACGGCCATCGCCGCGCTGAATGTGTTCTCCGCAGGGTATCTGGCGGTGGATGCTGCGGCGGCGCTGGCGCGGCATGAAGACTGGACGGGCGTACCCACCGTGGCTTTTTCCGTCGTCCGGCAGGAGAACATGTACGACAACGACAACCAGAAGCTGCTGTTCCCCGTGACATGAGCTTGTAAGGGAGAGGAGACGGTATGAAGAGGATCGTTTGCCTGATCGCCGCGCTGACCCTGCTGCTGGCGCTGCCTGCCTGCCGCGCGGATACAGGCGTGGGCAGAACGCTTCGGGTCGGAGTGGCGCTGTACCAACAGGAGGATACCTTTATTGAAACCGTGACCCGAGAATTGCAGCGGGCTGCGCTGGAAACGGGAGATGGTCAGGGCATAAAGATCAATTTATATATTGCCGACGGCAAAGAAAGTCAGGCCACACAGAACGAGCAGGTAGATCGCTTTCTGGAGCGGGGCTACGATGTGATCTGCGTCAATGTTGTGGATCGCACGGCGGCGGCCGTTATCATCGACAAGGCACAGACAGCGGATGTGCCGGTGATCTTCTTTAACCGCGAGCCGGTGGAAGAGGATCTGCGCCGCTGGCAGCATGCCTACTATGTGGGGCTTCCGGCGGGGGACGCCGGGGTATTGCAGGGCGAGCTGGTGCTGGACGCATGGCAGAGCCGTCGGAACGAGCTGGACCGGAACGGCGACGGCGTGCTGCAATATGTGATGCTGGAGGGAGAACCGGGACACCAGGATGCCCTGCTCCGGACGGAGTACAGCATCTCTACCCTGATAAAGGCCGGCGTCTCCACGGAGAAGCTGGCCAGCGCCGCCGCCAACTGGCAGCGCGGGCAGGCCGGCATCCGGATGCGTCAATGGCTTCGGGAATTCGGGGATGCGATAGAGGTGGTCTTTGCCAACAACGACGACATGGCGCTGGGCGCTATCGACGCCTGCACCGAGGCCGGGCTGGGTAAAAGCAGTTTGCCGTTCATCGTGGGTGTGGATGCCACACCGCCGGCAATGGAGGCGCTGCGGGAGGGAACGCTGGAGGGCACCGTTCGCAACGATGCCGTCGGCCTGGCGGAGAGCCTGATAAGCATGGCCGTCTCCCTCTCGTCAGAGGGAACACCCCCGCAGGGGATGGAGGTAACGGACGGCAGCTACGTATGGCTGCGGTACGAGGCGGTCACGGCGGAGCAGCCGGAGGGCTGACGCCCCCAAAGGGGATAAGCCCCTTCACGAAGAGAACAAGGAGGAGCAGATGACGATACATACAAGGCTGGAGGTATGTCTGGAGCAGCTCTCATTTGAAGAAACCCTCATCCGCCTTTACGGCAGGGAGGACAAGGATCGGGCGCACACCCGCTGTCTGGAGGCCGCGGCCGGCTTCCGTCAGACCTTTGGCTATCCGGCGCAGGCACTGCTGAGCGCGCCGGGCCGCACGGAGCTGGGCGGCAACCACACCGATCATCAGCGGGGCTGCGTTTTGGCCGCCGCCGTGGATCTGGACATTCTGGCGGCGGCAGCCGTCACCGGCAGCGGTGCTATCCGCGTGCTGTCTCAGGGCTATCCCATGACGGAGGTATCCCTCCGGGAGCTGACTCCGCAGGAGGGGGAGAAAAACACCTCGGCGGCGCTGATCCGGGGCGTGGCGTCCCGGATGCAGGAGCTGGGCTGTGCCCTGCGGGGCAGGGGTCTGGACGTGTATATGACCTCCACCGTCCCCAAGGGCAGCGGCCTCAGCTCCTCCGCCGCCTTCGAGGTACTGCTGGGGACGATGCTCAATGAGCTGCTCTGGGAGCGGCATTGTACGCCGGTGGAGCTGGCGCAGATCGGCCAGTACGCCGAGAATGTGTTCTTTGGAAAGCCCTGTGGTCTGATGGATCAGACCGCCTCCTCCGTGGGCGGCGTGGTGGCCATCGACTTCGCGGATACAGCCCACCCGGTGGTGGAGCGGCTGGACGTGGATCTCCACGCCTGCGGCTATGCCCTGTGTATTCTGGACTCCGGCGCGGGACACGAGGATCTGACCGGGGAGTACAGCGCCATCACCGAGGAGCTGCGGGCGGTCTGCCGCGTGTTCGGCAAAGAGGTGCTGCGGGAGGTGCCGGAGGCAGACTTCCTTGCGGAGCTGCCCCACGTCAGAAAGGCGGCGGGGGATCGGGCGGTAAACCGCGCCTTCCACGTCTACGGCGAGGATCGCCGCGTGCGGGAGGAGGTACAGGCGCTCCGCAGCGGCGATTTCCAGCGGTTTCTTACGCTGGTGCGGGAATCCGGGCGCTCCTCCGCCATGTATCTGCAAAACATCATCCCCACCGGCAGCACGGCGGCGCAGGAGCTGATGGTGACCATCGCCCTGTGCGAGCGCATGCTGGAGGGGCGGGGCGCCGTCCGTGT
>UMBM01059215.1_pt1 | contig 54483 bp, 45 predicted proteins | sample 1963971 | NCBI WGS metagenome assembly UMBM01 (sample SAMEA4835942, study PRJEB28245) | human gut metagenome | biome: gut microbiome; material: fecal sample | place: Denmark | collected 2008 | reverse complement strand
AAAATAAAAAAAGATTTACTTAAATTTTATTTTTCTCTTCTATATATACTATATTTTTACTCGGGCAGGGCGGGGCACTAGGGCACTGGCCACAAAACAGGCCATTTTTTGCAAAAAATGCTCATTTTTTATTGTTGAAATACTTAACCCTTGCTCTCATTGTCCTTGTACTGCCCAGTTATCGCCCGTTCTGCCCCTACTGCCTCATCTCTGAACATAAGCAAAGCCCGGGCACTATAACCGGGCTTTGCTTTCATTACTTAAATTCTATTTCTTCAATCTGTAGTTGTCTTTGCGTATTGATTTCGTCTGCCACCTTCAAAAATGGGTTTTGAGGGGCGTTCTCTTCTACTCCAGGCTGTGATAAATCATCCTCATCTGCACAATCGCTATCTATCAGTCTGATATTTACGAGTCTAGGTCTAGTACTGTATATCTTAGAAGGTGTCTTCCTGGTATTTGCGCCCTTATCTGCTCTGATTAAATCATTTTCTCTCAGAAAATCAAAAAACAGTCTCCTGTCAACGCCGCCATCTGCCAGCCATCTATCTAAAACCTCCGGTCTGACACATAACCATCTCTGTTGGTTTTCCATTCTATACAGGCCCCAATACTCTCCAACCCATTTGGCTGGGTCTAACGGGTCCGCGATTCTCTCTGTCAAATTTTCGTCCAATCCCTCAAATCGGTCAGGATTGCCAATCATCAGGTCCTCAAGTTTGTTATAAAATCTTTTTGCTGGTTTGATGGTCTCCTCATCCTCAGTAAAAGAAATCAACTCGTCAATCGTAAACATAATATCGTCTTTAAATAATCTTGTTGCAGCAAGATAATCCGCAAGCATCAGTATCGCCAGTCCCTCAGCCTGTGTCTCTGAATGTCCAATCTCTCGCATACGTGCAACAATCTGCGAAAAAAATTTCTTTTTCATAGCCTGCAACTCATCCAGTTCCATTCCCTGTAGGATTTCCACAAAATCACGTCCGGCAAATCCGTAATTCGTAGCAAAAAACTCTTTCCAATATCCTATTTTTTCTTCCCAAACTTTCGGAAACTGGCTCCCAGATTTCACTGCATAAACTCTTGTGTATGAGCCTCCATTGACCCCGCCTCTGTTTCCATATGAGGTCAGGATAGCCTCAGAATTTACTAGGGATGACAAGCACCAGGACATCTGCGCCCGGTTGCCCATATTCTTTGTTCCTCTCAGTGCTCCGGCTCCATTTGACGCCTGCATAATGAATTTTGGAATCATATTCGGGTCTGCGTTATTGGCATCCTCTACAACCAATGGGATGTTCTTATGTGCATTCATACGAATCTCCATACCGGTCGGTGTTGACTGAGGCGTTAGTGCTATAACGTAGCCCTCTCTAAAATCTCCAAAAATCGTGGCATTGATTGAATCACAAATGGTCTTCCCTGTGTGCGTGTCTCCGTAAATGTTTCCGATAAAACCGTTAACTACATCTGGCAGCATGCCCAGTATAGGGGATGCTAACAGTACTATCGTTGCAAAATTAAACATCTTTACCCTAGTCTGCCTCATCTCCTTGAACTCCCTATACCAGGCCTCTCTGTCGCCCTGTGACTGTGATATAGCCTGTGTCAGTCCTGGGAATTCATCCTCTTTTTCAAATACAAACTCATTATTTGTATATGGCAGGAATTCTTTTTTGTCGCTCGTCCATCCGAATGATGATGCCATTTTATGTATTGGGAGAGCACCCCTTATCGCAGATTCCTCGAGCATAGCGGTTGCATAATCCGTAAACGCCATTGCCCGGCGACTGTTGATACTGTATCCTTTTTTGGCCAGCGTCATTGCCTCTCGTGAGTCCATCAATGTTGACTGCTCCACAATCTTGTGTCTCCAATCTCCCTGCACACTTTTAAACCTTATACCGCATTTCTCAGCACCGATTGCTCCAGCATCATACGGTTCATATAGACAATCAATCAAAAACGGAAATCTCCCCGCCTCTACCCGTCTTATTGTTTTTCCGCTCTCCTCTAGCATATAAATTCCATCATCGTTGGCAACCCATCCAGGACCAATATAAATATTTTTACAGCCTTCAGGCAGTTCTGTAAATTTTGTCATATTCCCTGTTTCCAGGATTTTTTCTCTTTCTTTTTGTGCTAATTTTTTCCTCTCCTGCTCCGCCATTTCATCATCGTGTTTCTGCCTCTCTTTTATTTCTCTTTTTGCGGCCATACAATTTTTCTTGAAATACCGAACCAGGGCCATTCCGCCTAATTCCTTTGCAAGCATCTCTAACCGATACTGCACTTCATTCCGCCTAATCTCTCCACAGTTTACACTAAATAATATTCTGTACATATCCGAATCGCTGAACTGCTCCGCTCTTGTCACACATCCGATTTCTCCCTTTTTGAAGCAATCGCAATACAGTTCTGTATAATCCTGTAATCCGGGATTCTCCGGTATTTCTTTTTTATTTATTGCAGATGGTCCTGCCTGCGGAACAACTGCATTCTGCCCTCCCTTCATTATATTAATGAAAGTCTGCATCTGTTTCTGCATTTCCGGCGGCAACTGGTTCAGCATTGCTGCTACATCTATGTTTAAATTCTCACTCATAATCTTCTCCTCCTGTTCTTTCATGAGATAAAATCAATATGCGTAAAAATCATGTTGATAGTTTGTGGTTTCGTGATTTATTTTTATAATACGCTTCGTGCTACGTTGTGTCAACATATTTACAAAAATCCATTTATTCTTCATACTTTCTTTATTTTTACATACGCTACATTGTACAACTACTATTTGTATTGATTTACACACTACCATATGCTACAATGTACTCACCAAGTAAAAAAGTACTGTGAAAGGAACAAAAACTTATGGAAAATACCCATTCATGGACTTGTGATAATGAAATCGGGACCACTCTTCCCCAGTATGCGAACAGCCAGGGAATCACATATGAAGCGGTCAGACGCCAGGTTATTAAATATCAGGATACTGAACTCCGGGGCCATATCCAGATAAGGAACAAGACTAAATACCTGGACGACTTCGCTGTAGAATTTCTGAACGAGCACCGGAGACCTCAGGCACAGATTGATAGCGATGCCAACAACATTGCGGAACAACTCAAAGATATGCTCATTTATATTAAGGAGAATAAATCTAATCCCCAAAAAGCCCACCAATTTCAGCCTTTCAAGGATTATATTTCCAATACTCCCGAGGATGCTTTCGCACAGGAAAACCATGCTGCCACCACACCTTCATCAAAGGAAACATCACCCCAAGCAAACACCAAGCCCTTAGACGAATCCATATGGATGCCATTGCACAAGGCGTCCCCTGACCGTCAACTGATTGCTCTACAGACCGAAAATGAACTTCTCAAGAAACAACTTTCAGATTTACAGAACGCATACAACAAACTTCTGGTAGAGACCAGCAATTTGACCGCAAAAATTTATTATGCTGAGAAAAACGCAGACAATGCAGAGAAGAACTCCAAGCGGTGGTATAACCTTGCGCTTGAATGTATCAAGACCTTTAACCAACAGCAAGCCCAGGATTTCAATGCTACAGAATCGGAGACTCCTGACGAGGCTCCTGAGGATTGATTGGATAAGATAGAAACACCATACTGATATTTGAGGGACCACCATTGCTGCATTTCCGGAACCACCATCACCGAACTTCCGAAAGCACCATCACCGCGTTTCCGGGACCACCATCTTTACCAAGATTTCAAGATTATAACAGCCGGAACGACTGCCGATACCCCTAAAAAAGAATGATTTTCTACAGATTTATTAAGAGGAAGGGCGCATATACTCACCATTATTATGGTGTACTATCCACCACCTCCGGCTGTGTCTATCCCTGCCGTCTTCCAGCCGTCACCCCAGAACCGTTTTTAAATTCAAAAAACAAAAGCAAATTTACACTAAAAGTTCTTGTGATATTTCACGATATGTGATGCAGATGATTCCCGATTTCCCATTTATCGGTATATTGATTTTCAGATTTGCATATGATATAATGCCAGTAGGCAAAAGGTAATTATTAAACGCTTATAGCAAAGAACGAAGCCCCCGGCTGTACTTGCACTACAACCGAGGGCTTCTTCTTGTTTTTTAGGATGGTCAAGTATCCATCAGGCTATTGTTGTCCTAGTCGTTCCTATCTAGCCATTTGCAGATGAGATGGCAAGTCACACCTGCCGCGACGGTAACGATAAAGGTAATTATTATTTCGCTTATAGTTCTCACCTCCTCCCGTTGCCGGGTCTCGGTTGGACAACGAAGCGATTATATATACCTTAGGCCAAAACGGAACTTTTCAAAATACATATTGCTACCCAAATCTGTCCATCTCTTTTTCTTCTCCCATCCCTCCACACCAAAACCCGCAAATTTTTTTATCCCCATCATCTTTTCTTCATATTAATATTACCCAAATCCAAAGGAGGCAATATTATATGAAAAAAACAGATAAAAAACAATCCAAATCCAGGCAGGAAGCCCTGAATGAACTGACTGCGGGCCTGGAGCAGTCCATCAAAGATTTTATGGATGGGGACAAGTACAGGGCTTTTCTTTCCAAGATGTTGCACCTCCACAATTACTCGTTGAATAACCAGATTTTGATTGCCAGACAAAGACCGGATGCCACGCTGTGTGCAAGTTATACCTGTTGGAAGTCTCTGAACCGTCAGGTCAAAAAGGGAGAATCCGGAATCCAAATCATCTGCCCCTCATCAATCAAATCCCAATCCTTAAAAGACGTAAGAGATGAAAACGGCAGACCGGTTACTCTTCCCGATGGAAGTGTCAAGCAGGAAGTTGTTGAAAGAATCATTCCGTTCTTTAAGATTGGATATACCTTTGACATCAAGCAGACGGAAGGTGAACCCCTGCCGGAACTCTGCCACAACCTGGAAGGCAGCCTAAGCGACAGGCAAAAGCAGATAAAAGATATACTCCTAGATATCTGCCCGGTTCCGGTCCGCTTCCAAGCAATATCCGGGGATGCAAATGGATATTATGACCTCATCCAAAAAGAAATCGTCATAGACAGCAGCCTTTCCGAAGCACAGTCTCTCAAGACCCTGATTCATGAAATGGCCCATGAAAAACTCCATTCGGCAGACCTTCCGGATAAACACACCGCAGAGGTGCAGGCAGAATCCATTGCTTTTGTTGTCTGTCAGTATCTCGGCCTGGACACTTCGGAATATTCTTTCGGCTATATTTCCAGTTGGAGTTCCGGCAAAGACGTAAAGGAACTGAAAGCCAGCCTGGAGACCATACGCAGTACTTCAAACGAGATGATTGACACAGTAGAACAGAAACTTGCAAAAGCAGAAAAACCGGTCCAGGCTATAGCCGAAGCCGCAGAGACCGTACAGAAAAGGAGGTGCAGATAAATGGATACGATTGAACAGCAACTTGCAGAAATAGAACAGTTAAAAGCAAAACAGGCCCTTCACCGCCAGCAGTTAGCAGAGAACCGCCAGCGTGCTCTTGAGAAAAAGAACTACACAAAACGCCTGGTTGATATCGGAAAGATGGTGCTGGAATTTTTGCCGGATGCTTCGACTATGAATGAAGCGGAAATCAGGGAAGTTTTAGAAAAGATTTTAAGCAAGTAGTAGGTCTTGTGGGCGTTCGCTTGGAAGCCGCCGGGGTGGTGGACTGAAAGACTGCCGGGGCAAGCAGTGTGATGGCAAGCAGGACAACAAGCCTGGCCGCAGTTTTCCCTGTCCGTCAGTAATTTACTGTTGTAAAGGAAAGCAGCGTTAAAAAAAGAACAAAAAAAACATAAAAAAGATTTCAAAAAAAAGCTCTCCCAACCGGAAAGGTTGGGAGAGCTTAAATTGTATCGTTTAATTTGAAGAATCGGAAGTGTCCGACCAATTGGCTTTAAGCGTCTTACTCTCAGGCATGTGAAGGTCATTGTTTTTAATGTAATCCAAATCCATTAAGCCACCTTCAAAATATGGATTTTCATAACATTCCGTCCATCCCATAAAACTGCTGCCTTCTTTTTCCGGAATGTCAATAGTTGACAGTTTGACATCTGCCCTGGCCGGAACACTTATTTCGAATTTCTCCACACCGCCTTTGCTCGGGAATGTCCCACCGTTTGCATATACTGTTAAAGTATACTTCTGACTTGGGTTCTTCGCGAAAATCTGTACCCAGAAGTTCTTGTAAACGCCAACACCAATATGGGTCGCTTCCCTGTCAAGCATTGAAACAAGATGACCACGGCTGTTCTCCCATAAATAGACTGCACGCTCAGGCGTATCGCCAGTCGCAATATTTTCTCCAAGGATATTGCCGGCTCCTGCTTCATAATAAGCTGTACTAAAATCGCTTCCGTCTGGTCTTCCATGGCTGAACTTTGTATAAATCTCCTTCGCCCTGACCACTGCACCGGCATCAAGAGCGGCATCTTCAACAACAGCTGCTGAACCATGCTTAACCCTGACCTGATTTGTCAGCTTAACTACCTCTTTGATTTTTTTGTTAATCTCAGACGGGCTGTCCGGGTCTGGGGTTGGTGTCGCGGTAGGCTTTGGCTTCTGTGTGGGTTTCGGAGTAGCCGTTGGCTTTGGTGTTGCCGTAGGCTTCGGTTTCTGTGTCGGCTTCGGTGTTGCTGTCGGCGCAACTGTCGGGGCTGCGGTTGGCGTTGCAACCGGTCTCTCCGGGATGACAACCTGCATTCCTGCTTTGTTATAACTGCCGTAAGTCTTATATGTCTTGTTATAACCTCTTACCATATAGTAGTAAGTTCTTCCGGCTTCAACCGGGTACTTGCGGCTGGACTTGTGAACGTATTTCAGGGTCTTTGAACTGACGTTCGCAATCCTGGTCCACTTTGTGGTGTCAGCGGAGCGGTAATAAACCAGGTAGTTCGTAGCATTGATGGATTTTGTCCAAGTAACAGTAGTCTGCTTATAGTTGTTCGCTTTCACGCGGGTTTTTACAATAGACGGTACGGCCGGAATAGTGACGGTCTTGCCTTTTTTATCGTAAGAACTCCATTTCTTACCGTATTTATTATATGCCCTGACAGTATAGGTATATTTTTTACCACCCTTGAGTGGGTACTTCCTGGAAGACTTGTGAGTGTACTTCAGTTTTTTGCTGCTGATAGTTGCCAGCGTGGTCCACTTCTTCGCACCAGCCTGTTTGTAATAAATCCGGTAAGAAGTGGCATACTTGGACTTCTTCCAGGTGACTGTCACGGAGTTTTTAGCAGCCGCAGCCTTCGTAACCGATACCGCCGAAGGCGTCTTTCCAGATGCAGCGAATACCGGCATAGCCATCACCAATACCAGCAGGACCGCTAGGAAACAACTAATTATCCTCTTTCTTTTCATCCTGTTTTCCTCCTTGTCTGTTGCGTATGTATACCTCTATTTTACTCCTGCCCTCACCCTTTTGTAAATCAACCAGCCACATTTTCCGCATAAAAAATGAGAGGCATTCCAGCCTCTCATATACCTTTCTTCCCTTCTATCAGCCTTCCGTCCCCGGTCCTCACATCCACCTGGAAAAATCCCGGCCTCAGTTCCAGATATCTCCGGACGGCTTCTGTCAGTCTTTCTTCTTTTCCCATATTTTCCTCCTTAAATCGTCCATTTGTGATGCTTTACCTTGTCTACGGTTTCCGATACTTTTTGGACATCTTCCCTGGCAACGGATAGTTTCCTGCCGTCATAACGGAAGACTTCGTAAGAGAGCAGGTCCTCCGGCTCTACCGTGGACAGGTTCACTTCCTTCACTATCTCCTTCATCCTCCCGATGTCCATGTCCTCACTTTCCCTTACGACCATGACCTCATGGATGGAACTGGGGAGGATGTAATAAGGCTCGCCAAGTTCTTCAGACACTTTCTGTAAAGCCTCCTGGCACAGCATCACACCAGCACCGTTTATTTTTTCTTTGTTCGTCAGGACATAGAGTGGTGATTCCTGGGCGAGCATCTCTTCCATCACTTCCCTCTGTATCTCTGTCACTTCCCCCGCTTCTATCTGTCTTTCCAGTTCCTCCCGCAGGATATCAGCAGTATTCCGCAACTGGAACTCCTGCGCTGCCGTGTTTTTATATGCCTCGGCCAGAACCTCACTCTGGCCCATCCGGAATAACGGCAGGCTGTCTTTCGTCACACGGAAGGAATATAGCAACGCTCCCTCCTCGGCTACCTTACAGCGCACCACTGCCGCCATATCCTCCACAGAATCATATACTGCATTTTCCAGGAGTGCCCTGTTTGCATCCGCATTCACCAACTGAATGAACAGTCCTTTCCGGAAGTCCTCCGCGGATGGCAGGTCCGTGATTTCCGGCAGGGCTGTCCTCTTTTCCTCTACCAGGCCCGCTGCGTATCTCCCGATATCCGCCATACTCTCCCCGGATGCCAGCATCCCTGCATAATCGTCCGGATATATGACCAGGGCATGTTTATCCCCTTCATGCCTGCAACGTAATCCATCCCTGGGGCCGTTTACTTTCGGGACTGTGATGGGCTTTACTTCCCACTGCTCCCCCAGGCTCTTCTCTATTGCTTTTTGCAGTCTGATTTTGTCTTCTTTTTCCATTTCTCCTTTCCTCCTTCATACTGGCGGTGGATAGACTCCCTCAGGGTCTCATATCCTTTTTCTGCCAGCCGTATTAATTTTTCTCTACAATCCTCCGGCCGCTCCGGAAGGATTGGTATTGGTCTTTTTGTTTCTTTTATTTCTTCTTTCCCTTCTATCCCCATAGCCTCCTGATTATACCGCTGCACCTTCTCAGACATCGGCCCCAGGACGGCATCGTTGAAGTATGAGCACTTCCTGGCTTTGCAATACCCGTAATCTGCGGATATGATAACGACCTCATCCTGTTTCACCAGCCTGGACAAATCCGAAGGCTCCAGGATTGGCTTGTCCTGGTATGAGATGCTGACACTCCGGTTCTTCCCGGAACCGCTCCAGGTCGTCTGCCTTTCCTTGTAAGTGCCAGCCATCCCGCAGATGGTCTTGGCTGTGGAAGGACTCCGTACATCCAAACAGACCAGATATGCACTATTGGCAATCATCGACTGAATATCGGCTTTCGTATAAGCGTTTTCCAGGGCTTCAAAACTCTGGGTTATCAAAATCAGGGTGATGTTCCGGCTTCTTCCAGTGAGAAGTATTCCTGAATGTAAACATGGCACGGGGCCTCGGGCACAAATCCGGGCCATCTCATCAATCACGACCATAACTGGCCGGCTCCCTTCCGGCCTCTTTATCAGGCTTCCGAACACCTGGGCGATAATAAGGTTTACCAAATTGTAGTACACTTCCAGTTTTTCCTCCGGGATGGCCAGGAAGACTGCCTTTCCTTCCTCAAGCATCTGCGGGTTTGCCTGCCGGGTATTGGTCTCCATTCCATATCGGATATCTTCATCGATAAAGATTTTTAAAGACTCCTGCTCCTGCTGGACGATTCCCGACATCGTATCCTCCGCAAGGTTCCGGAACGAAGAAAGAAATTTCGTCTCTGTAGCCCTCGGTGCTGCCCCGTCCAGTAATTCCTCCACCAGTTCCTTGGCATCCCGGGACAGTATCTCATTCACCAGTTCTGACAGGTTATGTATCTTTTTCTGCTTATACAAGCCAACCAACTCCCCTGTCAAAAGCGAGCGTCCTGACTGTTTCCAAAACTGGTCTGTATCTTTTGCCGATATGGGTATCAGGCTGTTTGCGATTTCCTCCATAGTCTCCCGGATATCCTGGTCTGTGACCCGTCCTCCTTTGTGGTTCAGGAGATACAACGCATCCCATCCCCATTTCCCCCGGTCCTGGAAATCAATGATGACCACATCTTCCGCATCCATCCGCCGACTTTTCCGCCAGAGTTCTCCTTTGATGTCAACATAAAATCCACCGGCATTCTGGCTGGACAGCAATGACGGGATGACCAGGGCAGAGGACTTGCCACTGCCCGACCCTCCTATCACGAATACATGGCCATCCTTATAATGTGCTGCATCCATCGGCTTGCACAGATATTTCTGCTCTTTTTTGAAATATCCTTCCTCTGTCCTTCCAAACACCACGCCCTGTGGCTGGTCAAAAAGGAAATCTTCCGCAATCCTTGGGTACATCGCCTTTTGCTTTAACGGGCTTGAAAATTCATTAGGCTTTTCGTGGAATACATCCTCAATACTGAAATCCTTCTTTCCGGCCGCAGCCTGCCTCTGGTTCTCTGACCATACATAGACAGACGGCAGGAATGATAAGACAAACAGGATGAGGTACGACACATCCCCGCCCAAAACTTTCTGAAAGAACAGGATTAACCCCGCCATCGCAAAAGGCTGGAGCCAGATTCCGCTGAAAAAGATACGGTTTATCCATTTCCATATATCCTTTTTTATCCCAAGACGGGGATTTTGTATCTCCGTCCTCAGATATTTCCAAAACCGGTACAGCCAGTCTTTCATGGTTCCAGGACCTTCCTGGCAATCGGTTTTTCCGAAATCTCTTCAAAGCCATTCTTCTTTAAAAAATGCTTCTTCTGTTTCCCGGTATGGATGTAAACAGATGGATACCCCCTCTTCCTGGCGAAATCCTCTATCACGCCCAGCAGGTGCTCCCTTGCCTTGTTATCACCTGCATCCAGGGAATGGATGAACAAGGCTTTTTCTCCTTCCATCACCGGAAAATTGACGACTGCCGCGGCTGCCGGCTCCGGTCTCCCGTCAGCCTCCAGATTAAGAGATATGTAATCATCCTGAATCTCACTACCGGCCGGGGCTGACCCCTTATAGGTGAGCAGGACCCGCAGTTTCTGGTCTGTGGCCCCTGCAAGTTGCTTTCCTCTCATGTTCTCAACTCCTTATGTTGTATTTTCGTTGATAAGGTTTCTTCCTTACCAGCACTTACAGTATGCAGAAAAAAAGAGAAGATAAAAAACGGAATGAAAAAAAATTTTATCCTGCCCCGGATTCTCCATATTGAAAAATAAAAAACGAGGTGATTTTATCTATGGCAATCTTTCAATTCCATATGCAGGTAATCAAACGGAATGACGGAAAAAGTGTTGTGGCCGCAGCCGCCTACCGTTCTGCAAGTAAAATAGAAAACCAGTACACCGGAATCATGGAGAACTACACCAAGAAGAAATGGGTGACACACAGCGAAATCGTGCTGCCGGAACATGCGCCGAAAGAGTTTCAGGACCGGGGATATCTGTGGAACTCTGTAGAAGAGGCAGAAAAAGACCGGAGGGCCAGACTCGCCAAAGAGGTCATGATTGCCCTTCCAAATGAACTGACACCGGAGGAAAACCTCCAACTGGTACAGGGATTTGTCCAGGATGCTTTTGTTTCTCAGGGCATGGTCGCCGATTTCAGCATCCACAATCCGCCTGTCACCAATGAGCAGCATATCCCTGTTGACCGGAACGGCCAGCCAACGAAGGATGAAAAAGACATGATTTTCCAGAACCCTCATGCACACATCCTTTTGACCATGCGGCCCCTGGATAAAAATGGAAACTGGCAGCCAAAGACACAGAAAGAATATCTCTGCAAACGCCAGGGAGAGACCGCAGCCTTTACCGCCGAGGAATTTCTCCAGGCCAAGGCGGATGGCTGGGAAAAACAGTACCCGTACTTCAAAGGCCGGGAAAAAGTCTGGCTGACACCCTCTGAGGCCTACCTGGAAAACCTGGTGAGGGCATCCAGCAATCCCCGCTCCACTCCCTATGGACGGGAGAATCCGAAGATGAAGTACTGGAACTCCACGGATGCCATCTTTTCCTGGCGGAAATCCTGGGAAGAACATGTAAACCAGGCCCTGGAACGTGCAGGCATACCAGAAAGGGTGGACTGCCGCTCTTATCAAGCACAGGGTCTGGATGATATCGCCGGCATCCATCTTGGCCCTCATGGGGCAAAACAGACCGATTCCCAACAGTATCAGATTAATGAAGATATCAAAAAACTAAATAAAAAGAATCAGGAAATCCGCCAGACTCTGAATGAACTGGAAGCAGAGATAAAACAAAAGAATGACCAACTTTACGAATCCATTGCAGAGCGCATGGGCTGGCTGCGGGGGGAAATCCTCTCTGCCCGGTATGACCTGGAGGACTTCCAGACACAACGGGAATATATCCAGAAAACAGCGCAGTCTCTCCGGGAATCAGTCAGCCGTGTACAAGCAGCCCGGGAGAATGTCCAGGAACGAGACCGGCAGGCTCGAAAAAACATTTCCACACTCAAGAAAGAACTGGAAGGAAATTTCCCTGCCTGGAGCAGCCGTCCTGATGAGATAGAAGCCGCAATCCAGGCAGAGGAAGAAGGCATCCGCTTCCGTCAGGAACGGCTGGGAAGGATTCTGAACGAGGAAGGCTTTTCCGATATCCAGGACTACGAAACCAAGGCCCGGATGCTGGCACAGATGGAATCCGACTTGCAGACACTGGACCAGAAGATTTCCGCCTGCGAGGAACAGATACAGGAGCATACCCGCCGATATGAAAAACTATGCAGCCAGATACCGGATGACGTCTCACACCTGGCCGACTTCCGGGAACGTAGAAAAAGATGGTCTGACATTTACGGACAGCGGACTTCTGACCATATCCGCAAGCGGACCGGCAAGGTAAAAACTGAGACCTTTGACCACATCTTACATAAGACCGATTATGCCCTGAACCATACCCTCTACCTGGCTGGCCGGGCCGGATATCTGCTGGAGCGGATGGACCAATCCGCACAGAGGACGGTAAGTGAAAGCCAAGGGCGGAATTATTAATTCATTGCAATTTGATTCCACTAAAAAGGGAGAACAGCCCACACAACTGCTCTCCCTTCTTATTACACCCCGAAATCCGGGAACTTATTTTCCATAGACTTTATCATATGCTTCACATAATAAATCTTCCAGTTTCCCTCTCCGGCAATCCACGGTTTCCCAAAACTCCATCGGCTGATTTTCAAGATAATCGGAAATGTCTGTGTAAATCTCCTGTGCTCTTTTGTCTCTTGGGTCATCTTCACTTTCAGAATATGCAAACAGTTTCTGCGCTTTTTCCAAAAGTTCTTTTGAAGAATCACTTTCTTTTGCATCCTCCTTCCAGATATCCAGAAGGATATAACGCTGCGCATACAGGCTGAACATATTAAATAAAATATCCTTCTTTTTCCGTACCGCATCTCCTTCCAGGGATGTCTCGCCCTTCTTCATCTCTTTTACATTCATGATAGTAAATTCTAAAGGTCGCGATGGAGATACTAAATAACTCCCTGGTTCACAGGATTTATAATATTTCGGTATAAATTCTTCAATTTCAACATAAGCATATCCCTGGCGTCGATTACTCTCATTGATAACAAGATACTGTACTAACTCATCATCATCGTTAAAATCAGTTCTACTATGATACTCAAATGGCAATTTATCTACTGCAAGGATTACATCCGCAAATGATTTCCCTTCTGCATATAATGTACAGTTATCCTTGTCCAGTTCTCCTGCTGACAGGTCATCAAACAGCCCTTTCACTTCATCCCCTATATGTTTTACTGCGGCTTTCAGTTCTTCCATATCAAAATTTCCATCCTTGCAGGCCTGTACAAAATGCTGCCAGCGGGCATCTTTGGGAACGTGATGTCCAACTCTTTCCAACATTTCCTTTTCATCCATTCCTTTATTCTCACAATCATCTGTTACATAACTCATGAATCTATAAAGAAATGCTCTGCGGACAATCCTGCTGATTTCCTCTCCTACCCTTATATCTCCTGCATCCTCTGGGGCAGTAAAACAATCACAGATTTTCACGATATTATTATTTAATTCAACATAATTCTCGTACATAAATTGTACCTCCTCTATCAATAAGTCCCTTCCGGGAAAACAGTTTTTATGGTTTCACTCGCGAGTTCTTTTTGCTTACAAATCTATTATGTCACAAAGAAATCCACAATTCAAATTTTTGCGGAAAAGGTTACGCTCCGAAAAATAACCCGCAAAAATTTATATACTTTTTATATTTATAGACATATTCAAAGTGCATTTTCCGCATATTTGTTTCTCCTCTCTTTTGGATTTCAACAATAATATGCTTGATTTTCTTTGCAGTGTAAAAAATAAAAATTATTTTTTTGTAACGAACAAAAAAACAGAGATTTCCTGATATCTTTATTTCTTTACACTTATTTCTGTAGTAAAATAAAACCAGACTTATCAATGGCTACAGAAGGAGGAAAAAGTATGTTAAGACACATCCAGACAAAGTTTTCTGCCTTATCCCGCCTGCTGGTCCTGGCTCTTGCTGTCATGCTGCTCATTCCAGCAGTACCGGCACAGGCAGCATCCAGGACACCCGGCAAGGTCACACTCTCCAGTGTTACGGCATCCGGCAGCAACAAGGTTACTATCAAGTGGAAAAAGGCAAGCAACGCAACACAGTATCGTATTTACTGGAAAGAATCCGGGACGAAATCCTGGAAGACACTTGCCAATGTTAGTGCAAGCAAGACCAGTTATACGCACACATCAAACAAGAAAGCAACGCTCAAAGGTGGCAAAAAGTACACCTATACGGTCCGGGCATACAATAAGTATGGAAAGAAATGGAGTTCTTACAACAAGAAAGGTAAGACCGTAACTATCCCGGCCGTGCCGTCTACCGTAAAGGCCAGCGCGAAGCCAAACGGCTACAGCCAGACAACCATAACCTGGAGCAAGGCCTCCAATGCGACAAACTACCTGGTTTACTACCGCTCCGCTGACACCACAAAGTGGACCAGGATTGCAAACGTCAGTGCAAAAACGCTGAAATATGTCCACAAGTCCAGTGACAGATATCCGGTTGAAGCCGGAAGGACCTACTACTATATGGTAAGAGGCTACAACAAGACGTTTAAGACTTACGGCAGTTATAACAAAGCAGGAATGCAGGTTGTCATCCCGGAGAGACCGGCTGCAACGCCTACTGCCACTCCGACAGTTGCGCCGACATCTACGCCAAAGCCTACACAGAAGCCGAAGCCAACGGCTACGCCAAAGCCTACCGCAACACCAACCCCGGACCCGGACAGCCCGTCTGAAGTAAGAAAGCAGATTCAGGAGGTCATCAAGTATACAAACCAGGTAAGAATAAAACATGGCTCAGCACCGGTTGTAGAAAACGAGGCCCTTGACAAAGGTGCAGCAGTCAGGGCGAAAGAGATTTACATTAAATTTAGCCATGAAAGACCAGATGGAAGTGATTCCAATACCGCTTATTATGCGGCAGGCGCTGGGAATATAGAAGGTGAAAATATTGCTGCTACCCCTGACGGAGGGAAAGATGCAGTATACTTATGGGAGCATAGTTCTGGACATCTTGTTGCATTGATTAACAAAAATGCGACACATATCGGGGTTGGATACTACCGCGGCTATTATGTTCAGTCATTTGCAAAAAATCCTGATGAAAAATATACGCTTACCGTTGATGGCAATGGTGGAACATTCCCGAGTAAAGGCGGCGTGGAGAAATTCGAAATAAGTGTTCCAGCCAGGGCAGATGTCAAACTGTCAACCATTGACATCCCGGAAAAAGAAGGCAGCAGTTTTATAGGCTGGACGGAGGTTGATGACAGATATAATTTCGAAGGTGGTTTAATGGATTTGGATTACATTAAAAACAATGACCTTCACATGCCTAACAATAAAACGTTAAAAGCCAATTGGAAAGACGACGATTCTTCAGACTGATAATACAACTGTGCATATACACACCACCATGCTTGGTGGTGTGTATATTTTTTGCAAACCATATATATATGTTGTAAAATATATATAAGCAAAAAAAATACACAAGGAGGGAAAAATATTTATGATAGAGAAACCAAACAAAACTCGGCTGCGGAACGGCCTGATTGCCGTCCTGCTGGCCATCACACTGATTGCCCCGGCAGTCTTTCAGGGTCCGGCCCAGGCGGCTTCCAAGCGAATGCCCACAAGACCGGTGATTACAAAAGTGACTGCTACCAAAAACTCTGCAACGGTTACATGGAACTTCCAACTTTTCTATATCACCTCTTTTATCTTCCCCACCTCTTCTTTTTCCACATGTCTTTCCACAGATTGAAAGACAGCACCAATTACTGCTGACTATTGGCACTGTCTCTTTTTGACATTTCTTCTTCAAAATAAAAGGTGTTTCAACTCTGTTTCAACTCAATTTTGAGGGGCGCGAAAACGTTGATTTCAAGGGATTTTTTATTTTCTCTTATTCATGAATATCCTCCCCTCTGTAGCGGGCGATTGCCGCACAGTCCTTATCTCCACGTCCTGAAATGGTAACTACCATGATCTTGTCTTTTCCAAGTGTTGGTGCGATCTTTTTCGCATAAGCCACTGCGTGAGCACTTTCGATCGCAGGAATGATTCCTTCTGTTCTGGAAAGATATTCAAAAGCCTCTACTGCTTCGTCATCTGTAACAGGTACGTACTCTGCTCTTCCGATATCGTAAAGATGTGCATGTTCCGGACCTACGCCTGGGTAATCAAGACCTGCGGAGATGGAGTATACCGGTGCAATCTGTCCGTATTCGTCCTGGCAGAAGTAGGATTTCATACCATGGAAGATTCCGAGACGACCGGTTGCGATGGTTGCCGCAGTCTCAGCAGTATTCACACCACGTCCTGCTGCCTCACAGCCGATAAGACGAACGTCTTTGTCATCAATGAAATTGTAGAAGGTTCCGATAGCATTGGAGCCGCCGCCTACGCAGGCCAGGACAACATCCGGAAGTCTGCCCTCTTTTTCCAGCATCTGTTCTTTGATCTCCTTTGAGATCACGGCCTGGAAATCACGTACGATGGTCGGGAACGGGTGCGGGCCCATAACAGATCCCAGTACATAATGGGTATCTGCAATACGGTTTGTCCACTCACGCATGGTCTCGGAAACGGCATCCTTTAAGGTTGCGGTTCCGCTTGTGACTGCATGGACTTTTGCTCCGAGAAGACGCATTTTGTAAACATTCAGTGCCTGACGTTCCGTGTCTTCTTTTCCCATGAATACCTCACATTCCATTCCCATCAGTGCTGCTGCGGTTGCAGTTGCAACACCGTGCTGGCCGGCTCCTGTCTCTGCGATCACACGAGTCTTGCCCATTTTTTTTGCCAGGAGCACCTGACCAAGTACGTTGTTGATCTTGTGGGCTCCTGTGTGGTTTAAGTCTTCTCTTTTCAGATAGATCTTGGCTCCGCCAAGGTCCTCGGTCATATGTGCCGCATAGTAAAGACGGGAAGGTCTTCCTGCGTATTCATTAAGAAGCTCTGTGAGCTCACGGTTGAATTCCGGGTCATTTTTGTAGTGGTTGTATGCTTCCTCAAGCTCCAGAACGGCGTTCATCAGTGTTTCCGGGATGTACTGTCCGCCATGGATGCCGAATCTTCCTTTTGACATATTAAAAATCCTCCTTTATGTTTCTTACTGCGTATACTGCTTCTAATATTTTATCCGGGTCTTTGTGACCGTCGGTTTCTACACTGCTGCTTAAATCTACTGCCCAGGGGTGAAGCAGATGTATGGCTGATTCCAGATTTTCACAGCCCAGACCTCCTGCCAGAAACCAGGGACGTTTGATCGCCGGTACCAGACTCCAGTCGAAAGTTTCTCCTGTTCCTCCTGCGCCCTGATCCAGCAGAATATAGTCTGCTTCCGAACGAATCGCTTTCTTTATATCTGCTTCTGTTTTTATGGAAAAAGCCTTTATCAGAAGCTGGTCTGTCATGGTCTTAAGCTGTCTGATATAATTCTCGTCCTCCTGGCCATGAAGCTGTGCCAGTGCGATGGTTCCTTCGTTTAAAAGCTGTGCAGGAAGCTCCACCGGTGCATTGACAAATACGCCTACCGGCAAAATGCTATCATCCAGTTCTTCCCTGAGAGCCTTCAATTGCTCCACGGTGACGTTTCTTCTGCTTTTTGGGAATTCTACAATGAATCCTGCAAAGTCCGGTTTAGCCTGGTTAACTGCCTGGATATCTTCCGGGCGGGTCAGGCCGCAGATCTTGATCCTGGTTCTGCTCCCATGTTTCAACGGTTGTTCTCTCATATTCAGCCAATCCTGCCCTTTCTGTCTGACCCTGCCCCTTCCTGTTTCGTTACTATTTGCTGCTGGTCAGCTCTGTTACTTATTTGCTCTATTCTTTCGTTTGGCCTTTATACAAGCGCTCTACCATTCAGATTTTCCAATGCAGCTTTCTTATCCGGGCTTCGCATCAGGGTCTCACCGATCAGGACTGCACCTACCCGGTTTCTTTCCAGGATAGCGATATCACCTGCGTTTTTGATTCCGCTCTCAGACACAAATACCACCTTGTCCGGTGCCAGGTTTCGAAGACGGATGCTGTTATTCATATCAACCTTAAAGGTTTTCAGGTCACGGTTGTTTACACCGACGATCTTTGCACCTGTCTTTAATGCTCTTGCCACTTCATTCTCGTCATGAGCTTCCACCAGTGCATCCATTCCCAGAGTTTCTGCAAGCTCTCGGTATTCCAGGAGTTCCTGGTCATTTAAGATAGCACAGATCAGAAGCACTGCCGATGCACCGAATGCTTTTGCCTGATAGATCATGTACTTATCCACCGTGAAGTCCTTCCGAAGGACCGGAATATCCACTGTTTCTGTGATCTCACGGAGATAAGTATCACTTCCCATGAAATAAAATGGCTCTGTGAGGCAGGAGATCGCAGATGCACCTGCTGCTTCGTATTCTTTCGCAATTTCCAGATACGGAAATTCCGGTGCGATCAGCCCCTTGGAGGGGGAAGCTTTTTTTACTTCACAGATGTAGGACATACCCGGCTTTTTCAACGCTTCCAGAAAGGACGGCTGCTGTGGTGCTTTTTCTGCCAGGGTTTTCAGCTGTTCCAGGGGAAACTGACGTTTTTCCTTCCGGATACGTTCTCTTGTTTTTTCTGCGATTTCCTCCAGAATGTTTTTTTCGCTCATTCTTTGTTTGTCTCCTTGATATTTCAGTTCAACTCTCATTCGGCACTTTCAAGAAGTCTGACAGATTAATGTTTCCGTTCGTATCTCTTCCGATAGGGATTGCCGATTTCTCTTCTGCCGCTATTATTTTCAAATCTCGTTACTTAATTTGATGAATTCCTCAAGCTTGGCAGCAGCTGCACCACTGTCGATCAGATTTTCAGCCATTCTTACGCCGACTTCCAGGCTCTCTGCCTTTCCTGCGATATAAAGTGCTGCACCTGCGTTCATGCAGACCGCCTGACGCTTCGGGCCTTTTTCGGTTCCGTTTACAATGGCTTTTGTGATCTCTGCGTTCTCTGCCGGTGTGCCGCCTGCCAGATCTTCTTTGCTGCAGCGTGTATAGCCGAACTGCTCCGGTGTGATCTCATAGGACTGGAACCATCCGTCCTTGATCTCGCACACAGAAGTCGGTGCGCTCATGGAGATCTCATCCAGCTTATCCTGCCCGAAAACTACCATTCCGCGGTTCACGCCAAGCTTCATCATAACCTGTGCCAACGGCTCTACCAGAGACTGGTCAAAGACTCCCATCAGCTCCATGTTTGCGCCTGCCGGGTTGCTTAATGGTCCGAGGATATTAAATACCGTGCGGATTCCCAGCTCTTTACGAATCGGTGCCACATATTTCATGGCAATATGATAATTCTGGGCGAACAGGAAACAGATGTTGATCTTTTTCAGGATCTCTGCACTTTTTTCCGGCGGAATGTTGATCTTTACGCCAAGTGCTTCCAGAACATCTGCTGCACCGCTCTTGGAAGATGCTGCACGGTTTCCGTGTTTTGCTACCGGAACGCCACCTGCTGCGATCACAAGAGAAGATGTCGTGGAAATGTTAAAGGAATTTGCTCCGTCACCACCGGTTCCTACGATCTCCAGAACATTCATATCGTGGAGAAGCTTGATGCAGTGTGCACGCATTCCGGCTGCTGATGCAGTGATTTCATCAATAGTCTCTCCTTTTAGGGAAAGTGCAGTAAGGTAGGATGCCATCTGTACCGGTGTTGCCGCTCCGTCCATAATCTCATTCATTACGGCTTCTGCTTCGTCATATGTAAGATCTTCTTTTTTTGAAAGCTTGATGATTGCTTCTTTGATCATTGTTGTTTCCTCCTGTTCTGTAACGATTCTATCTTTTATGGATTGCTGTTCTCTGTCTTATCTGTCTCTGATAACCTTCATAAAGTTCTCGATCATTGTTTTTCCATCCGGTGTCATAACAGATTCCGGATGGAACTGTAATCCGAATATCGGATATTCTTTATGCTCCAGTGCCATCACCTCTCCGTCCTCAGACTCAGCGGTAACAACCAGTTCCTCCGGTAAGGTATCCCGGATAGCTGCCAGTGAGTGATATCTGGCTGCCGGAAAAGTTTCCGGCAGTCCTTCAAACATCCGGCTCTTTCCAACTTTATGTATCTCTTTCTGCTTTCCGTGCATCAGCTCTTTTGCGTAGGATACTGTCCCTCCGAAGGCTTCACAGATGGACTGATGTCCAAGGCAGATACCCAGGATCGGCAGCTTGTCTTTGAAATATTTTATGGATTCAATACAGATTCCCGCATCCTCCGGTTTTCCCGGACCAGGGGAAAGGATCAATGCCTCCGGCTTCATGGCCTCCAGCTCTTTGATGGTCACTTCATCATTTCTTACCACTTTGATATCCGGCTCCACAGAACCGATCAGCTGGTAAACATTATAGGAAAAGCTATCATAATTATCGATCAGTACTATCATTCCAGTCCCTCCTGTGCAGTTTCGATTGCCTGTACAACGGCTCTTGCCTTGTTGCAGCACTCCTGAAATTCACTTTCCGGAATACTGTCTGCTACGATCCCTGCTCCTGACCGGATACAGATCTCACCGTTTTTCTTATAAACCAGGCGAATGGCAATACAGGTATCCAGGTTTCCGGCAAAATCCAGATATCCGATAGCACCGCCGTAAATGCCTCGCTTGCTCTGTTCCAGTTCCTGGATGATCTGGCAGGCACGGAATTTCGGTGCTCCGGAAAGTGTTCCTGCCGGAAGGATGGCATCCACTGCATCCACCGCATCCCTGTCATCCCGGATCTGACCGGTAACTGTGGAACCAATATGCATCACATGAGAAAAATGCTCGATGCACATATATTTTTCTACGTTCACGGTACCGATCTTACTGATCTTTCCGATATCATTTCGACCAAGATCCACAAGCATGTTATGCTCGGCACGTTCCTTCTCATCAGCCAGGAGTCCTTTTTCCAGCGCCAGGTCTTCTTCTTTTGTCTTGCCTCTTGGTCTTGTTCCTGCAAGCGGGAAGGTACTTAATTCTGTTCCTGCAAGCCTGGCAAGTGTTTCCGGGGAGGCTCCTGCAATCTCAATATCATCACTGGAAAAATAAAACATATACGGCGAAGGATTGGTAGCCCTGAGAACACGGTATGTATTAAACAGACTTCCCTCTGCTTTCGCTCGCATCGGATTGGAGAGCACCACCTGGAAAATATCTCCTTCGTGGATGTAATGCTTCGCTTTCTCAACCATCTCACAGTATTTTGCTTTCGGGAACTGCGGCTCAATGGAAGATTTCAGTTTCAAAGACGGAAATTCCTTCTGTTTTCCGTTTCGGATCAGATCTGTCATCTCTTCTAATTTTGCTTCCGCCTTCTGATAGGAATTTTCCGGATCATCCGTCATCACACCGGTGATCAGAAGCACCTTCTGTCTGTAATGGTCAAAGGCGATCACCTGGTCAAAAAGCATCAGATCCATGTCCCGGAAATCCTGTACTGTCTCGTCGGTAAGCTCCAGCTTCGGCTCGCTGTACTTAATATAATCGTAGGAAAAATATCCTACCAGACCTCCGGTAAAGGTCGGCATATTTTCCAGCACTGGGCTTTTGTATTCTTTCAGGATCTCCCGAATAGCATCTCCCGGATGCTTCACCTGCTGTACGGTTTTTTCTTCAGTTCCGTCCTCATGGATCCTGCGGATCTGAAGCTTTCCGTCTGTACAGGTGATCTCCATGGATGGCTCATATCCCAGGAAGGAATAGCGTCCCCATACCTCTGTCTGGCTGGCACTTTCCAGAAGATAGCAATGTCTGCTGGCTGTGCGTAAGGTCCTCATGACTTCTACGGGTGTATAGCGGTCGGAATACAGCTCTCTGCATACAGGGATTCGCCGGTATTCGCCTGACTGTGCGAGTTCTTTGATTTTTTCTAATGTTGGATACATATACAGGCCCTCCTGAGTTTTTCATTCCTTACCGGAGGACGGGACATTCGTGATCTGCATTCGCTGCTTGCTCATGAAATCAAGAAAAGCCCGTCTCCGACAGAATCTGGTTCTGTCAGGGACGAGCTCTAAATTCAAAATCACCCGCGGTGCCACCCTGATTCACGGTCTGACCCGTGCACTTGGCGGAATACCTTCATATTCCCGGCAACTGACGTATGCCCTCACGTCACAGAATACTTGATACCCGAAAATATCTTTCCCTGTGCCCTCTGCGGTCCATTTGATAAACTGCCTCTCGACCCGGCTCTCACCCTCCCGGACTCTCTGTGCGCGCATGAATATCTTTATCTCCGCTTCAACGGTTTAGTGGTTTACTCAATTAAACTTTTTCTATAAAATAGCACAGCTTTTCTGATATGTCAATACAAATGTTGAAAAAAATATCATTTTGTTCTATAATTGTATAAAAGTAATTGTTATAAATATCACATAAGAAAGGAGTTTCACCAGAAAAACACTATGGCTGAAAGAAATACAAACACCTGGCTGGATACCCCCGATCCACAGGTTTTTATCAAAAATTCCGCAAAATTTAATGATCTGATGATGATGTATCGATGTACGGTCCGTGAGGTACGCACCAAGCTGGAAGTCCTCAACGATGAATTTTCATTGGAATATAAACGTAACCCGATCTCCTTCATCAAAACAAGGATCAAAAAGCCGGAAAGCATTTACAAAAAGCTCAAAAAGCTCGGCTATGAGTTTACTGCGGAGAATATTCAGAATCAGCTGAATGACGTGGCAGGCATCCGTGTTGTCTGTGCCTTTATCGATGATATCTACACTATTGCAGACCTGATCACCAGGCAGGATGACATTACCGTCATCCAGGTAAAAGACTATATCAAAAATCCAAAGCCAAACGGCTACCGCAGTTATCACATGATCGTGGAAATCCCCGTATTCTTCTCCAAGGGAAAAACTCCCATGCGTGCAGAAATCCAGATCCGTACCAACGGTATGGATTTCTGGGCAACTCTGGAGCATCAGCTGCGTTACAAGCAGAATATCGAAGAAATGGACGGTTATGAGGATATCAGCAATGAGCTGCTGAACTGCGCCCGCGCTGTGATCGATATGGATAACGAAATGCAGCGGATCAAAAACAAGATCGGACAGTTCCATGATATTTAAAAAAACAGTTGAGGCTGTTACAGCCTCAACTGTTCTTTCTCACTGTTTTTCACCCGGAACGCCCGTGGTGTCATGTGATAATGTTCCTTGAATACCCGATGAAAATAACTGTTATTTTCATAGCCTACAGCCACAATGATGTCACTGACAGGCAGATCAGTTTCACACATCAGCTCTACAGCCTTGTTCAGACGTTTTCTCTGAAGAAGTTCCTTGAAATTAAACCCTGTGCTTTTCTTGATCATCTTACTGAGGACATGCATGGGAAGATGCAGACGACCACAAAGCTCCGTCAGCGTAGCAGTCCGATATTTCTGTTCAATATAATCCAGTGTTGTCATCGAGATCATATTTTCGTACTGATTGGGCAGACGCATCTCCACATTGAGGATATTGTTCTTCTGATTTCCGATGACGGTGTTGGGATTTCGCCGGAAATCCTGTCAACTATCCTTTCCGGAAAGGGAAAAAGCCAGTCCGGCGGCACCAATATCGCAGTTTATAATACCCACCGGAGACTCCAAATTCTCTATGGAAATAATTACGGACTCACTTATTCCAGCAAGCCTGGAGAGGGGACGGATGTTGAGATCCGGTTCCCTGCACATCGTGAAAAGTAACTTACGTTCCAAAAAAATCTTTATTCAGAAATGAGGTATGACACTATATGAATACACAGCCAGAAGCTCTTTTATATAATTTTAACGACCCGGAACGGCTTCGCCAGATCCGCCGCTATCTGAACCGTCAGAAGGTTAAGACACGGATCGTCACTGCGCCGGAATTTCTTCATCCGCTGGGATATCTTTTTGAGATTCCGGGATTTCATCCCTCATCCCAGTTTAATCTGGGAAGCAATTTCAGCGATGAGATGATCGTGCTGAAGGATTTTTCCAGTGCACAGATGGATGGTTTTCTTGCTTTTTTCCGTGAAAACCAGATCCCGCCTGTTGCACTGAAGGCCATGCTCACACCGGTAACTCAGCACTGGTCTTCCGTCCAGCTGCACGATGAGCTTTCCAGGGAGCACACACTTATGCATAAAAAATAACTGCAAAACCAAAATCTGCCGAATCTGCCTGCTGCATTTCCGGCAGATCTTTTTTATCTTATTTTTCCCACTGAAAAAGGAGACCGCTCCGCGCAGTCTCCTTTTTTGAATATGTTTTAGGTTGAATACATAAGAAAGAATTTATCTTGTCACGATATCTACCTGTACGTTAAAGATTTTTGCAACCTTCAGGATCGTATCGATGTGTCTTCCTGTAGCAGCTGCCATATGATGTGTCGGGCCAGCCTCGCTCCAGCGGTTAACAAACTCTCTTGCTCCGCATGTGAAGCGTGTTCTCATGTTTGTATCACCGAAGGAAAGGATCGGTCCCTCCTCGTTTACGCCCTCAGCTACAACGAATTTGAAGTTTCCGTCTTTATCCTGAGTGATCGCAAGGTAGGTCACCGGACCTGTGTACGGATAGAACTGTGTCAGATATCCGCCGCCTGTTTTGCCATGGCAACCTTCATGTCACCCTCTACCGCACATGCAGTACCCTGTTTGATCAGCATGGAGAATGCCGGGATCAGCATACTGTCAAGGACACCTGCTTTACCCTGTGCAAATCCGTCGTAATGAGAAGCGATCATTCCAAGATGCTCGTCTTTTACCCATTTCTCAAAATTGTGTTAACTAACATAATAAGACCTCAAATTATTTATGCTTTGTATACTTTAATACCGAAGGACTCATGGATGGTTGTACGAGCCTCCTCGATCGTTTTAAACTCCTCGGCCTTCAGCATCTGTGCTGTGATATTACCGATTGCAGTAGCCTCACCAGGGCCTGCATGGATTTCTTTCTTTGTAGCTTTTGCAGTCAGCTCATTTAAGTATCCTGCATTGGAACCACCGCCTACGATATGGATACGGCTGTAGGTTCTTCCTGTCATCTCCTCGATTTCTTTTGCGATCTTAGCGTAGCAATCTGCAAGGCTTGTATAGATAACGGTTGCAATCTCGCCAAGAGTTTCCGGAACCTGCTGTCCTGTTCTGCGGCAGTAGTCCTGAACCTCTTTTGTCATGTTCTCAGGAGAAAGGAAGCACTCATCGTTTGCGTTTACTCTTGACGGGAAGTCTTTTGCCTCCTCAGCCATCTCGCAGATCTGTGCAAAGCTGTACGCATCATCAAACTCATGACGTACAGACTGGATCATCCAGAGACCCATGATGTTCTTCAGATAACGGAAACGTCCTGCATATCCACCCTCGTTTGTGAAGTTCATCTCACAGCTCTTCTCAGAGCAGTCTGCTTCTTTTCTCTCGATTCCCATCAGAGACCATGTTCCGGAACTGATATAAATGAAATCGTCATCATTTGCAGGCACAGCCAGAACTGCAGACCCTGTATCATGTGTAGCCGGTGCTACAACCTCAAGATCAAAGCCAACTGCTTCCTTCACTGCGTCTGTTAAATGTCCGATGCTTGTGCTAGGCATGATCAGCTTCTGGAATATCTTTCTTGGATATCCCAGCATATCGATCAGCTCATAATCCCAGTCCTTGGTTGTCGGGCATACAAGCTGTCCTGTGGTTGCCTCTGTGTACTCGCAAGTTTTTTCGCCTGTAAGAAGAAAATGAAAGTAGTCCGGTACATGAAGAAGTGTCTCAGCCTGCTCCAGATACTCAGGATGTTTCTTCTTCACTGCCATCAGCTGATATACTGTATTGTAGATCGCTTTCTGGATACCGGTTCTTGCATACAGATCTTTCAGGGAAATTGTCTTGTAAACTTCCTCGTCCATTCCCTCTGTACGATGATCACGGTAGCCTACTGTATTGCCAAGAACCTTGTCGTCCTTGTCAAGAAGCACAAAGTCAACACCCCAGGTATCAACACCCATGCTTACCGGGATCTTGCCGATCTCTTTACATTTCTTAAGACCGTTTACGATCTCGTTGAAAAGGCGGTCAAACTCCCAGCAGAGTTCTCCGTCTTTCTTAACCATACCGTTCTCAAAACGATAGATTTCTTCCAGGATCATTTTTCCGTTTTCCATATGTCCCAGAATGTGACGTCCGCTGGATGCTCCGATATCTACTGCTAAATAATATGTTGCCATTTTTAAATCCTCCTCAATATGTAAGCTTCTGATCACTTTCATATCTGATGTTGTATTTATCATACATCAGGATCCTTCCGGTGATAAGAACCTCTTTTGTCAAAAAAAGTGTCTTTATTTGCCAATAATACAGTGATTATTTATGAACTACTACATTATTTATTTAAAAAATCCGCTGACTGAATCAGCCAGCGGATCTCTTATTTCATACGTCCGTGAACGCAATCCGCGTTCATTATAACTTCACGATCTTATCAATTATATGATTAGTCATAAAGGTTAGGAGCGATATCCTCGTCTTCCATATTTGTTGCATCATACCAGTAACCGTCTGTAGGAACATCCTCAAGCTCCTGGCCGTTTGCTGCTGCTGTCAGAGCGTAGATTGCATAGTATCCCATCATAAGAGGAGACTGTGTAACAGCACCAACGAATGTGCCATCTTTAACAGCTGCTTTGATGATAGAACCAGCATCGAAACCAACACCAACTACATCACCGTTTGCCGGGTCAGAACCAAGAACGTTAAGGTTAGCATTTGCTGCAAGAACACCCTCTGCGGAAACCTGGTTGGAACCGAAGATTGCAATACAGTTCTCCTGGGAAAGGATTGCCTGTGCCTCTGTGGAGCAGAGCTCTACAGTTGTCTGTGCCGGAACAGCTACCTGGATAACAACGTCAGCGTCTTTAGCGTCTGCGTCAGCACCCTCTGCTGCGTTTACATAGAACTCGTTACCGCTTACTGCAACTGTCTTGCCATCAGCCTGAAGAAGCTCGATCATCTTGTTGATGAATCCTGTACCACGCTGCTGGATGTTCTGAGCTGTTGCATCCTGGTTAACCTCACCGATTACAACCTGTCCCTCAGCATCTTTAACAACGTCTTTAATGCTGTTGTACATATTCTCAGCTGCTACTGCACCAGCCTGTGCGTTGTCTGTACAAACCTCGCATACTACAGATCCCTCTGGAGCATCAGCGATACCTGTATCGAATGTTACAACCGGGATTCCTTTTTCTGCACATGTCTTAAGTGCATCTGTAACGGAAGATGTATCACAAGCTGCAAGTCCTAATCCAACAGGATTGGAAGCGATAGCTGTGTTGATCATGTTAACCTGGTCAGCGATATCGGACTCACTGTTCGGTCCCTGTGGTTTATAATCAACGCCCAGCTCCTTAGATGCTTTCTTCATACCTTCCTGAGCTGCATCCCAGTATGTGGACTGGAAAGATTTAACCATCATCGGGAACACATAAGCTTCGTTTGCTTTCAGTCCGTCGAACTGTGCAGTAGGATCCTCAGCTGCTGTGGAATCTGCAGATTTCTCTGTTGCTGCATCTTCTTTCTCCTCAGCTGCAAAAGCTGCAGTTGCACTCATGCTTGTTACCATTGCTGCACAGAGCATTAATGCCATAACCTTTTTTGCTTTCATATAATATTTCCTCCTTAAATATATTATATAGTTTTTTTATGTTCATACGCCATTGCTACCCCTTGGCGTTTCACATCTTTGATAATGGGTACTGTCACATTTCTCTGTGAACAGCACCCTTTTTCACATTATATCTCACTGCTTATCAGTGAGCTGCTTTTTTCTCTTTCAGGATATCGATCAGAACGGCTACGATCAGAACGATACCAGTGATGATCTGCTGCCAGTTTGCCTGCAGGCCGATATATGGAAGACCTGTTTTCAGAAGCATGATGACGAAGATACCAACGAATGTACCGATCACGGAACCATATCCACCGGTAGCTGCTACACCACCAACGAATACACCACCGATAGCATCCATCTCAAGTCCGGCACCAGTACCAGGCTGTACAGTAGGTGTTACTGCTGCGTATGCGATCGCTGCAAGACCTGTAAACAGACCGCAGACAACGTATACCATTACGTGATAGAACTTTGTATTGATTCCGGAAAGGGCTGCTGCCTCTTTGTTGGAACCGATTGCAATTGTATAACGACCGAATTTGGTGTGGTTCAGGATGTACTCCATAAGAAGAACCAGAATGACCATCCACAGGAATCCAAGCGGATAACGGGAAGCACTTCTTCCTGTACCAACAGTTACTTTAAAGATTGTGTGGAACCATCCACCATCCTGTGTAAGTCCCGGCCAAGGTGTCGCACTGCAGAGAGATCCGGCACCACGGGTGATCATACAGGTACAAAGTGTTGCCAAAAATGGCGGCAGGTTCATAACACCGATCAGTACACCGTTCAGTGCACCGACTGCGATACCAAGAACAACACAGATCAGCATTGCCAGAGCTACCGGGCAATTGTTGTTTCTGATCAATGTTCCGGCGATCAGTGCGTATGCTACCATACCAGTTCCGATTGACAGGTCAACACCACCAGTGATAAGCGGGAATGTAACTCCGATCGCCATAAGAAGATCGTAATATGAGAAATCCAGCATACTCAGGATCGTGGTGTACTGTCTGAATTCTTTACTCAAGCCTGAGAATATTGCACACAGGACAATGATAACGAGCAAAACAATAAATCTCTGATCACTTAAAATACTTTTTTTCTTCTTAGTCATGACTTTCCTCCTTAATCGATATTCCGTGTGGCCTTGTCCATGATGTTTTCCTGGGTTGCCTCGGAGATATCAATACATCCGGTAACTTTACCCTCACACATGATGATGATACGGTCACTCATTCGGAGAACTTCCGTCATCTCAGAAGAAATCATGATAATGGATTTTCCTTCTGCTGCCAGTCTGTTCATTAATTTGTAGATTTCGTTCTTAGCACCAACATCGATACCTCTGGTAGGCTCATCGAAAATAAGGATGTCACTGTCTCGTGTCAGCCATTTTGCGATAACTACCTTCTGCTGGTTACCACCGGAAAGGTTAACTACCAGCTGGTCTGTAGTAGGTGTCTTAGTTGCAAGTTCGTTTACATATTTCTCAGCAACTTTTTTCTCTTTTGCTTTGTTGATAAAGATACCATTGGTAAACTCTTCCATTGTTGCCAGTGTTGTATTCTCTGTTACAGATTTCTGTACAACACAGCCGTATCTTCTTCTGTCCTCTGACAGATAACCGATACCGTATTTAACAGCATCCTGCGGGCTGTTGATGGTAACTTCGTGAAGCTGTCCATCTTTACCCATAACAGAGATCTTACCACTCTGTTTCGGGTCTGCTCCGAACAGTGCTCTGGCTGTCTCGGTACGTCCTGCACCCATCAGTCCTGAGAAACCAAGGATCTCACCTTTCTTCAGTTCAAAGCTTACATCTTGAACCATCTTTCCTGCGTTCAGATGTTCAACCTTAAGAACTACCGGTGCATCTGCCGGAACTGCACTCTCCTGCTTCGGATCCTCATAAATAACACGACCAACCATCATGTTGATGATATCTTCTTTTGTACTGTCTTTTGTGATGAGAGTTCCTACGTAACCACCATCTCGCATGACTGTTACACGGTCTGTGATGGTTTTGATCTCATCCATACGGTGTGAGATATACACGATACCAAGATTTTTCTTACGAAGGTCACGGATGATCTCGAACAGATCCGCGATCTCTTTCTCGGTAAGTGCTGCGGAAGGCTCATCGAAGATGATGACCTCAGCTTTATGAGAGATTGCTTTTGCGATCTCACACATCTGCTGTTTTCCGACTGTCAGGTTTTTCATCTTTTCCTTCGGATTGATCTCAATGTTCAGATCCTGGAAAAGCTTCTTTGAATCCTCGATCATCTTTTTGTCATCAATGCGGAAACCTTTTTTCGGTTCACGTCCGATGAAGATGTTCTGAGCAACGGTAAGATCACCTACCATGTTCAGCTCCTGATGTACGATTACAACGCCGGCATCCTGTGCCTCACGTGTATTGTGGAATTCTGTTTCCTGTCCTTTGTAAACGATGGAACCTGAATCCTTCTGATAAATACCGGTAAGAACCTTCATCAGTGTTGATTTACCGGCACCGTTTTCTCCCATAAGTGCATGTACTTCGCCGCGTTTTACTTCGAAATTAACGTGATCCAGAGCATGAACTCCAGGAAAGGACTTATCAATGTCCTTCATAGTTAAAATAACTTCACCCATTGTCGCATCCTCCCTCTAAGATCAGTTCTTTCTGCGTCTTGCAGAAACGTCGATATAAACTGCAACGATAACGATGATACCTGTGATGATCATCTGCTGTCCTTTACCAAGACCAAATGCCATGATGCCCTGCTGAAGAAGAGAGATGATGAATACGCCGATTACAGTACCGCCGATGGAAGCAAGTCCACCAACCATGGATGTACCACCCATAACGCAGCCTGCAATAGCCTCATTGTTGTACTGATCGCCATAACCAGGCTGAACAGTTGTGTATGTAGCTACAAAGAAGAGTGCTCCAATACCTACCAGGAATCCGCAGATCACATAAGCAAGCATTTCCCATTTCTTTGTGTTAACACCGGAAAGGCGGACAGCCTCTTTGTTGGAACCAAGGCAGAGGATGTAACGTCCCGGTTTTGTGTTGTAAAGAACGATACCGCAGATAACTGCCATTCCCAGGAAGATAATGATTCCTACAGGGAAGCCGTTTACGGAAACGATATTACGGAACCAGCCGTTTGCATCGCTGGCTGCCGGCCAGCTTACAGACTGTGTTTTTGTGAATACAGAAGCAATACCTTTTGCAATGTTCATGGATGCCATGGAAATAATGAATGGTGGCACTGACATGTAAGAAACCATCCAGCCATTGAAAATACCAAAGCAGAGACCGATCAGAATGCAAAGGATCATGGCAACTGCACAGGGAACCTTGTAAGATGTCATGCAGTAACCGGATACCAGTGCACAGCAGAACATTACAGGTCCGATGGAGAAATCAATTCCTCCTGTAGCGATTACGAATGTAACGCCAAGTGACAAGAAGCCCAGGAAGTACACATAGTTCAAAGTAGACTTGATACTATCAACAGCCGGAAACTTGTTTCCAAGAACTACTTTAAAAACCAGGAACATAAGAATCAGAACACAGACAAGAAGTATTCTGTTCAATCCGAGCTTCTTAACGATTGGATTTTGTTTTAAGTTTTCCAATTTTTACCCTCCTCACGTTTTGCACGTATCTTGTGTTTTCTTGGTTATTATAATACCGTCAAAAATCAATAATTGTAATAGAATATCTTTCAAAAAAAGGTTAAATATTTACTGTATGGTAAATATTTAACCCTTTTCTTTGTGCATTTATGACTATTTACGGTGTAAGATCACCATATGTTTTTAACGTATTAAACGGGAAAAGCAGTTTTTCGATCTCACTGGTATACATATTGTCAGGAGTCACCAGCTGGCACCCGGAATTAATATTCTTCTTATAGTCTTCTCCACGCAGCATCTTAACAGTTTCCCGAACACCCACATACCCCATTTTAAATGCCTTCTGTACAACGATTCCCTGGAAGATTCCGTGTTCCATCAGCTGGACGGCCTCCTGTGAGCTGTCTACTCCCACCACCCTGATCCGATTCTCTGCTTTTGCTGCCTTTACTGCTCTTGCAGCACCTACAGAGGAATATTCATTCATTCCCGCGATCATCTTGAGATCCGGATATTTTTTCATCAGCTCTTTTGTAAGCTCATAGGACTTGTCATACTGAGAATCACAGTATACCACATCTACGATATTATCCTTCAGACTGCCAAGTCCTGTCCGGAAACCTTTTTCTCTTTCAACTGCCGTAGATACACCCTTTACATGTGAAACGATCGCAATCTGATCATCCGTTCCCACAAGATCCTTCGCAAACCTGCCAAGGATCTGTCCCGCTTCCAGATTATCGGTCGCAACGGTAAGATCCTGGACCTCTTCCTGTGTGTAGGAATCAATAAATGCGATATGTATTCCCTGTTCCTTTGCCTTCTTCAAAAGCTGGTCGGATTCAGTGAAGCTGGACGGCGAGATCAGGATCGCGTCCGGTTTTTCTTCTATTGCCCTTTCGATCAGCTTGTTCTGCCCAGCCACATCATTCTCTTCCTCAGGTGCCCATACGCGGATATCTGCATTATATTCCTTTGCAGCCATCTCCGCCCCCTGGATCAATGATGTCCAGAAATCATTGGTACCGTCCACAACCTTCGGAATATAGATCAGCGATAGTTTTCTCTCTTCTTCTACCTGTTTATAATAGACTATTCCGGCTACAAGCCCCGCCACAAGGCAGATGACCACTCCTAAAGTCAGGAGTTTTCTATGTTTTTTCATATTGATTCCTCCTGTATTCCCGGAATGGTGATCGTGGCAGTGGTTCCGACACCTTTTTCACTTTCATAGGTGATCCCGTAATTTTCTCCATAATAAAGCTTCAGACGTTTCTGTACATTGTAAACACCCACACCATTGGAATGATAATTCACCTTATGCTTATCATAAATATGTGACAATGTTTCCTCATCCATACCTACACCGTTGTCGATCACCTGAAGAACTGCATTTCCGTCCTTCATAAAGCCTTTTACCTGCAAAAGTCCCTTACTCTCTTTATATTTCAGTCCATGATAGATGGCATTTTCAATGATCGGCTGGAGAACCAGCTTGATCAGAGGGATATTTAATATAGAAGGTTCTACATCGATCTCGAATTCCAGCTTGTCCTTGTAACGCATCTTCTGGATCGTAAGATAACCCTTGGCATACTCCACTTCCCTTGCAAGAGGAACCACTTCATCTTCATTACTGATGCTCTGACGAAGAAGACGCGCCAGGGATGCTGTCATCAGAACAACCTCTTCGTACTTTCTGCCCTCTGCCATCCAGATGATCGAATCCAGGGTATTGTAGAGAAAATGAGGATTGATCTGGGACTGAAGGGCCTTAAGCTCACTTTTTCTCTTTGCTTCCTGTTCCTTCACGTTCTGCTCCATAAGATCCTGTATCCTATGTGTCATCACATTGAAAGATTTCGTCAGGCTTCCAATCTCATTCTCTGAATCGATCTCCACATCTGCTCCGTCAAAATGCCCTTCCTGTACTCTGGACATGGAATCTCTGAGACGCTGAAGAGGATATGTAAGACTCTTTGCCAGAAATCTGGAAAAAAGCAGTGCCACGATCATCAGAAGTGCGGAAATAAGCACATAAATACTCTGTGCCTGATTGCTTTTGCGCAGAAGCTCGCTGACGCTCATACAACCCACAACGGTCCATCCGGTTTTATTTGATCTGGAAATGGAATACAGCTTTCCTCTGTTTCCCTTTTCGGTACGCACCGTATCTTCTTTTGATTTCACGATCAGGTCGATATTCTCAGTCTGCAATTCATTGTAAAGCTGCTGCTGTTGGGGATGGTATACAATATTTCCGCTTTCATCCAGAATAAATGCGTATCCCTTTTTCCCGATCGTATTCTGATCACAAAGTTCACTGATGGCACTGTAATTCAGATCAATAAAAAAGACTCCCTCTTTCTCACCACTGTTGGAAAAATTACGGATTCCCCTGCTTAAAGTGATCACCCACGGACGCTCTCCGCTGATGATGTGCTGTACATGAGAAGATGTAAGAAGCGGGCCTTCCGGCTTCTGTAAAGCTTCCAGATACCACTCCTGGGTGGAAAGCTTCAGATCCGGATTCACAGACTGTTTGCCGTCGTTGATCAGCTTCCGTCCATTACTTCCAATGATTCCAAGATTTCGGATATCACTTCGTCCATCCAGAATAGTCTTGAACTGATTGATCAGACGCTCTCTTGTTCCATTGTCCACATTTTCACCAAAAAGATATTGCTGTACATCCTCGTTACTGGAGATCATATAGGCTATATTTTCCATGTAATCAATATAGGAATCAATATTCTGATTCATCTGCTGCACGATATTCTGGGTGTAGACAGCAGAATTTTCAAAAATAGAATTGCGGGTATATCTCATGGAAACACCTGTTATGACCAGCACCGCACTTAAAAGCAGCACCGTCACTACCGCAAAGATCGCACTCTGGATACTCTTAAATTTTCCTATGATCTTTGCCGCAAACCGGATATCTCTCATTTACGTTTCTCCCTTGCATATTCTGTTGGTGTGCAGCCGGTCATTTTTTTGAAGGAGATCCCAAAATAATGGGGATCTGCAAATCCGACTTTCTCGGCAATTTCATAATTCTTCATAGTTGTATTCTCCAGAAGTTCCTTCGCCTTCTCCATACGGGTACGGATCAGAACCTCTGTAAAAGTCTCTCCCGTAAGATCCTTAAAGATCGTACTGAAATAGCTTGTACTGATATTCAGATAGGAACAAATACTGTTCAGGCTTAAATCCGGATCCATATAATTCTTCTGGATATAATCCAGGGCAAGTCTGGCCTGACGCTGTCCGCTGGAGCTGTTTGCATCAGAAAGTGTCTGGAAAATCTCTCCGATATGATTCCTGACCAGTTCAACAGCACTGTCAAAAGAATTCTGCTCCGTAACCTGCTGCAGAAGTGCTTCTCTTTTGGAAAAAAGCCTATTGTCCGGAACCATATCCTCACAGGTCTCATCTGCTGCACGGATGATCTGCTGAAGATACACGCAAGCACGACTCTTATCCACCCGCGCTTCCTTGATCTCAGAAGAGATCTGTTCCAGAATATGCTCTGCGTTTTCCTTTTTACCCATTTTCAGAGCAGCTGCCAGCTTCTCTACATAAGCTTTAATGGAAAGATTTTTTTCCTCCGGCTGTTCTTCCATATCAATAAGAAGGCTTCCTCCAAGAAGATAACGATATTCAATAGCTTTCTCTGCAAGTTCATGGGATGCACGAAGCTCCTGCTGAGTTCTGGCCCAGCTTCCCACACCGATAGAAATATCCAGCGACATCAGTTCCTTCAGCTTATCCTGGATCGTCCTGCAGATCTCCATTATCTTGTGTTCAAACTCTCTGGTACGGTTTCCCATGAAAAGAGCACCGACCTTGTTATTTCCGGCCTGATATGCCACTCCTGCTTTTTCTTTGCTGATGATCTCATCACTGATATTAAAAAGGACAAAAGACATCAGTGCACTCTCCTGGCGTTTCTCCGCAGTAAGCTGACTGCCGTCCGAATACAGATCCAGATCAAAAACGGCCACACGATAACATGCTGCCTCAAGATCGATTCCTAGTGCTGCAAGCTCTTCCAGACTTTCCTGCCGTGTCTTGATATTATCCACAAAGCCCTGCAGCGCTCTGGAACGGATCACAATGGCGTTTTTCTGATAATTCTCGGAAGTCTGTGTCAGACGTTCCAGCTTCTCTTTTTCTTTTCTTTGCTGGTCCACCTTCTCCTTCATTTTTCCGATAACATTTCTGAGTTCCATGGCTGTCACCGGCTTCAGCATATATTCACTGACACCATACTGGATCGCCTTCTTGGCATACTCGAATTCTCCGAATCCGCTGAAGATCACGATCACGATGTCCGGATAATTATCATGGAGAAAACGGCTCAGTTCCATACCATCCATATATGGCATAAGGATATCTGTAAGCACGATATCCACCGGATGGTTCTGTACAAATTCCGCTGCTGCTTTCCCGTTATCACAGTCTCCTACCAGCTCACAGTCCATTGCTTTCCAGTCAATATTCTCCCGGATCGCATCTCGAACAAGTATCTCATCATCTACCAGTAAAATACGATACATAATTTCTGTTGTCCCCCTCTGATCAGTTTCTGTTGTTTTTATTGCACATCCCCCTGACAGATCCTTCCCCCCGTCTCTGTCATTTTCATTGGTAAGATTACTGTCCTTTCTGTGAACAATAACTGTTAATTCTTTTTATATGTTAACATGTTTGGTTAAAATTTACAACGGAGTTTCTTAGTCCAAATTAAATACAAAGAAATCCCGCATCCAACATATGGAACACGGGATTTTCCTGCATATTTTTATTATTTTACGATAACGCCATCCTCGTCCCAGAGGTCATGCCAGTCCCTGGCACCATGCCACAGAAATACCTGTCCTTTTACAAGACGGTTGCCTTTTTCCAGAGTTGCGATGGTTGCCATTTCTTTCTCTGTAAGGGGATCCTCTGTGACACATTTCAGGTTGCTTGCATAGTTGTGCACAGAGAACGGAATGGAGATCTCTCCTCTCTGATGTGCCCATTTCAGAGCGATCAGAGCCGGATGAACACCATGTGCCTTTGCGATCGCCTGCATCTCCGGAACCTCCAGATCCGCAACATCCTCCGGGCAGATATCTCTCTCCGGTCTGCGTGGAGAACCAATCGGCATATAGCCTACCGGCTGGATGTTATGCTCTACCAGATAATCATAAAGCTCCTGCTGCTGGAAGCATACATGAAGCTCAAGCTCACAGGTTGCAGGTTTGATCTTCATAAGCGGAAGAACTGCCTCAAGCTTCGGAATGGTCATATTGGAAATACCAATGTAACGGATCTTTCCTTTTTCTACCAACGCCTCACACTGGCGGTATGTATCCATAAACTCCTCCACACTGAAGGGTTTGGACTCCGGATTTCTGGAATCCACATCACATCCCGGTGCATGATAGTTCGGGAATGGCCAGTGGATGAAATACATATCCACATAATCGCACTGAAGATCCTTAATGCTCTTGTCGCAGGCTTCCTCTACTCTTCTGTGCATGTCGTTCCATACCTTTGTCATGATAAAAAGATCCTTACGCTCTACAACACCTTCGTCAAAAGCGTCCTTAAATACCTGGCCAATCTCATGCTCGTTTCCGTAACATGCGGCACAGTCAAACATACGGTAGCCACTGCGGATCGCGCCTGCAACAGCTGCAGATACATCCTCTGCGGATACACGGTCGGAACCGAATGTTCCCATTCCGACACACGGAACCTGCTCGCCGGAAGGAAGTGTCACTTTCGGCACAATTGCCGGATTGATAACTTCTGCCATCTTTACATCTCCTTTTTTATAAAAATTTTTTTATTATAAGCTTATCTTATAAACGCCTGATCTCGATCTTCGGAAGAAGAGCCTCCATATCCTCCATCACAAAGAAGCCCGTTTCCTCGCGCATGGCTGCCGCCGCTGAGATCGCACTGGCTCTTTGCAGAGTCTCTTCCAGGGAAAGTCCCTCACTTAATCCAAGGGCAAAGCCTGCGATCATGGAATCTCCGCAGCCTACGGTATTTACCGCATCGATCTTCGGAACCACCGCACGGAAAATCCCTTCCTCTCCGACTGCCAGGGAACCATCTGCTCCAAGCGAGACCGCCACGATCTCCACACCATCGGCATGGATGGCTTTCGCTGCTTCAATGATATCGTTGATATCGTCACAATGCTTGCCTGTCAGCATACGGATCTCATCAATGTTAGGCTTGATCAGTGTCGGTGCTGCCTTGATTCCCTCTTCCAGAAGCTTGCCGCTGGTATCCAGGATCACCGGTTTTCCGGCGTCTTTCACAATCTTCACAAGGCGCTGGTAGGCACTTCCGTCAAGTCCCTTCGGCACGCTGCCGGACATCGCCACAACAGAAGCGTCTTTTACAAGCTGGCGAAATTTTTTCTCAAAGCCCTCAAAATCTGCCTCTGTCAGTGTAAATCCCGGCTCCAGGAATTCGGTCTGTACATGATTCACCTCATCCCAGATGTTGATACAGGAGCGGCTCTCCGCCTCTACATGGTAAAAAGCACTCTTAATGCCAAAGGGTTTCAGGGCAGCTTCTATATAATTGCCTGCGTGGCCGCCTACAAAGCCGGTGGCAACCACTTCAGCACCGTAAATGGACGCCGGCTTGGAAACATTCAGTCCCTTTCCGCCGGGAACGTAGGTACATTCACGCACACGGTTCACTTCGCCCACTTTAAAATCATCCACTACATAACGCTTGTCAATGGCAGCGTTTAAGGTTACTGTCAGGATCATATCAGTCTTCCTCATTGGAAAGAAGGATCTTTCCTTTTACAAGGCCCGGCGTCTTGAACAGCTGGAAGGCCTCCTGTGCCTGGCTCATCGGGATTTTCTTATAGATGAAGCCCGGGTCAAACTTCAGCTGGCCAGTTGCAAAATAATGCGCCGTCAGCTCCCACTCACGTCCCGGATACGGGGCACTGTAGGACATCCAGGAACCGGTAAGCTTGAACTCCTTACGGTTCATGTTCTCCCACTCCTTCGGTGTAAAGGTAAGGTTTTCATGAGGAGTACCAATGAAGCATACATGTGCCTTGTTTGCTGCAAGCTCAAATGCCATATGCATGGTAGGAACCTGTCCGGCTGTCTCAAATACGAAGCCGTAGCCCTTTCCACCTGTAATGGCCATGGCTTTTTCCATATATCCCTCTTCCTTTGTGTTGATGATCTCATCTGCGCCGAGACGCTTTGCAAGAGCAAGTCTCTCATCGCTGATATCAAAGACCACTACCTTCTTAGAGCCGAAGATCTTTGTCCACTGCATGGTGAACATACCAACTGTACCGCCGCCAAGGATTGCCACATACTCACCGCCGTGGTAATCGTTCTGGAATACACCGTGGATAGCTACGGTTGCAGGCTCAAACATGGCTCCCTGCTCATATGGAACATTGTCTGCGAATGGTACTGCATTCTGCTCGGGAACCACTACATAATCTGCGTTTGCTCCCTGCTCTCTGGAACCGATGAAGCTGTAATGCTTGCAGAGAGAGAAATTACCCTTCTGACAGTCGTCACATTTCATACAGGGAAGAAGTGGTGCACCGGATACACGGTCGCCGACCTTCACCTTGGTAACGCCTTCTCCCACTTCCACCACATCGCCGGAAAATTCATGTCCAAGCACGATGGGATAAAAATGTACGCCGTGATTTAATACACGCGGGATATCAGATCCGCAGATCCCGGAATATCTTACCTTGATCTTCACATGGCCCGGTGTTACCTGAGGTTCTTCCACTTCCTGATACTGAACATCCTCATTTGCTACTACTACTGCTGCTTTCATGATCACTTTTCCTCCTCATTTCTCATCATAGGTTCAAGAGATTTATAGAGATTTAAATAGGTTTTATAGGTTTTCTCATAAACGTCCCGGTTTTCCGGGTTCGGTTCATGTCTTCTTGTTTCCTTTACCGTAAGACGGATGGCCTCATCATAATCCTGATACATTCCAACACCAACACCTGCCAGAATCGCTGCACCAAGTGTTGTTGCCGTATCAGAGGACGGCACTACGATGGGTTTTCCTGTGATATCGGATTTGATCTGTGTCCAGAGAAGAGAATTTGCAGAGCCTCCCATTGCACGGAGAACTTCCACATCTGCTCCTGCTTCCTTTGCCACCTCAAGGTTGTGTTTCAGAGAAAGTGCTACGCCTTCCATACAGGCACGTACCATATGTCCCTTGGTCTTGGCAAAATCCAGTCCGTAGAATACGCCCTTCGCATTGGGATTCCAGATCGGGGAACGCTCACCGGACATATATGGAAGAAATACCACTCCGTCACTGCCTGGTGCAACCCTTTCCGCGATCTCATTGAGCTGGTTCAGAGAAGAGCCTTTTTCCCCTGCTACAGAGCGCTCATAATCTGCAAACTCACGTTCAAACCAGCGCATGACACCACCACCTCCGGTGGTTCCTCCCTGAAGGAGCCACTGTCCCGGAACCACGTGATAGCCAAGGATCAGTCTGGGATCTGCCTTGTACGCATCCATGCAGATGCTCATTCCGCCGGCCTGTCCTCCTTGCTCCTGTGTCTCACCCGGATGGATCACTCCGGCCCCCAGTGTTCCGCATGCCGCATCCAGACCACCGGCAACAACCGGTGTTCCCACAGCAAGGCCGGATTCCTCCGCCGCCTTCTCTGTAACAGTTCCCACAACATGATCACAGGCACAGATCTCAGGAAGAAATTCCATGGGAATCCCAAGCTTTCTGCACATATCCTCATCCCAGGCTGCCTTTCTCATGTCAAAGCAATGCAGGCCATAGCCCTGGGAAACATCCTGGCTCATCACACCCGTCAGCTTATATGCAATGTAGCTGTTAGACTGCAGGATCTTGTGGATCCTTTGGTACACCTCCGGGAGATTTTCTTTATACCAGAGGATCTTTGCAGTTGTGTAGGACGGCTGAAGGGAATTACCGGATACTTCAAAAATCTGCTCTGCCCCGATCTCTTCATTCAATCTGTCACAGATAGACTGTGCTCTGGTATCCATCCAGATCGGAGTGTTTGTCAATACATTTCCGTCCTTATCCATGGCAATGGCTGACCAGCTCTGGCCGTCAATACCGATGCCTGCGATCTCCTCAGGTGCTATCCCCGCTTTTTGGATGGCCTTCTTTACCGCCTGACAGACAGCACTCCACCATTCTTCCGGATCCTGTTCTGCCCAGCCCTCCTTCGGATAGTAAACCGGATAATCGCCGTTGGCCGCAGCCACAACCGTTCCCGATTTTTCAAAAACCGCAACCTTACAGGCACTGGTGCCGATATCAATACCTAATAAATATGGTTTCATTATAGCTTCTCCTTCTCGTCCAGCACACGGACGGATTTTCCCATGATGATCTCTGCGCCAAGCTTCTCCGTGATCGGTTCTGTTTCTTCACTTGCAGCCCCTTCCAGCCGTTTCAGCATGATTCCCGCCACTTCTCCGGCAATCCCCTGTGTAGGCTGTGCCACAATGGTAAGCTTGGGATTGCATGCTCTGGCAAACTGCAGATTGTCAAAACCGATCATAGACAGCTGTTCCGGGATCTTAAGACCCAGCTCATTCATCCCGATCACCGCCCCCATGGTCATCTCATAGTTGGTAACAAACACGGCCGTCATATCCGGATTGTCCGCAACAAGCTTCTCAATTCCCTGCACACCGCCCTGAATGGTATAATCGCCGTGATAGATCAGAGATTCCCGTACCGGTATATTTTCTTTTTCGTATGCATTGCGGTACCCCTGGAGACGTTCCTGAGCTGTGGAAATTTCCTCCGGTCCGCCAATGATCCCGATCTTACGGTGTCCTGCCTGAAAAAAAACTCTCATTGCGTCCTCAGCCGCCTTCTCGTTGTCTACAAGAACACTGTCACAGGAAAGCTCCCGGATCCTGCGGTCAATGAGTACGATGGGCTTTCCGGTTTTCTGGAATTTTTTCAGATGATTGCCTTCCGCATCCACCGGCATGCTGATGATCCCGTCCACACGCTTCCGGCTTAAAAACTCCACTGCATCCCGCTCCAGTCTCTTATCGGTACGGCAGTCACAGACAATAGTCGCATATCCGTGACTCCTTAAGACATCCTCCATTCCTGTGATGATCTCCGCGCAAAAGGTATTGTTAAGCTCCGGGATCACCACGCCGATGGTCTTGGTAGCATTAGTCTTAAGCCCTCTGGCCACCTCATTGACCTCATAATGCAGCTCCTGAATGGCCTCCTCGATCTTTATTCTGTTTTTTTCTCTTACGTTTCCGCCGTTAAAATAAGAAGAAATCGTTGCGAGCCCAAGTCCGGTCCGCCTGGCAATATCTTTCATGGTTGCTGCCATACTGATCACTCCGTTTCTGTTTTTTTACAGAAGATCATTCTGCCTTTCCATCACAGCCGCAAACCTTCATACGCGCCTCAACCAGCTCCTTCACTGCCTGGATCGCTTTCTTTCCGTAGGCCTTCGGATCGATGGTGTTCTCATTCTCTGCAAAGGTCTCCTTCACTGCCCTGGAATATGCAGCACGAAGCTCTGTTGCAAAGTTAACCTTGCAGATACCACGTTTTACACAGTCGCTGACATCCTCATCACTGAGTCCGGATGCCCCGTGAAGAACAAGAGGGATATCTACGACTTCGCGGATCTCGCTTAAGCGTTCCTTGTCAAGAACCGGTGTTCCCACATAGAAACCATGTGCGGTTCCGATGGCAACTGCCAGGGAAGTAACACCTGTACGCTCCACGAATTCCTTCGCCTCCTGCGGGTCGGTATTAGTGTCTGCCTCAGCCTCAAGATCATCCTCTTTACCACCGACCTTACCGAGCTCAGCCTCACATGGGATATCCAGGGCTGCTGCCACATCCGCAACTCTCCTGGTCTCTCTGATATTATCCTCAAAATCCAGCTTGGAACCATCGATCATCACAGAAGTATAGCCTGCATGCATTGCCTGCATCGCAAGCTCAAAGCTGCTGCCGTGGTCAAGATGAAGGCATACCGGAACGGAAGCCTTGGCCGCCTCTGCTGCTACGATCGCAGCGTAAGTCTCAACCGTACCATATTTAACAGTAGAAGGTGTTGTCTGGATCATAACCGGTGCTTTCAGCTCCTCAGCTGCCTGGATGATCGCCTTCACCATCTCCATATTCTCTGCGTTGAATGCTCCTACTGCATATCCGCCCTTCTGTGCCTTTAACAGCATTTCCTTCGATGTAACCAGTGGCATAATCTTCTCCTCCTTGGAATCATAATCATTGTGTTTGTTTTGTATTATTTTCTCATTTGGTCCAGAAACCGAAACGTTTCTGTTTGAGTTCATCATAGCGCTCCATACGTTTTCTGTCAACCATAAAATTTTCATCATTTACAGGAAAATATTCCCTTGAAAAGAAGACCAAATACCGTTAGATTAATTAACAAGAGTTCTAAAGCCTGTGGCCGGGCAGGTCTGTCTGATACTACCGGCGTCATAACAGTTTCGGAAATCCATGTATCCTGTTCTGATCACCTGAGCCTGATGCTGTAATTTCCGAAATGCTGTAAGTACACAATGATCTTAGGAGGATATGAACTATGTTAAAAGGAATTCCAGAAATCTTATCACCAGAATTACTGAAGGTTTTATGTGAGATGGGACACAGTGACCGTCTTGTTATCGCTGACGGAAACTTCCCTGTAGAATCCATGGGAAAAAATGCCATCACCATCCGCTGTGACGGACATGGCGTTCCGGAGATCCTGGATGCCATCCTGAAGCTCTTCCCGCTGGATACTTATGTAGAACATCCTGTAAACCTGATGGAAGTAATGCCTGGCGATAATGTGGAGACACCGATCTGGGATACATATAAAGAAATCGTTTCCAAGCATGACGAGCGTGGCGAAAAAGCTGTCGGAAACATCGAGCGTTTCGCATTCTATGACGAAGCAAAAACTGCATACTGCATCATCTCCACAAGTGAGAAAGCACTTTATGCCAACATCATGCTTCAGAAAGGCGTTGTGATCAACAACGACTGATCTTTCTTTTGAACTGCCTGATATAATCATATATAATACACATATTCAACCAAAACATAAAACGCCCGGATCTGGAATGTTTCAAGCCAGATCCGGGCGTTTTATATTTTAACACTTTTATCTCTTTGCTGCTTTTGCGGCATATCCTCCGCAGAGTACTTTTCCACCGGAGGTTTTTATCCCTGCACGCACCGCATAGTAATACGTTGTTCCCTTTTTTGCGGTCTTATCCTCAAAGGAGGAGCTGCTGCCTCCGGAAACTGTACTGATCTTTTTCCATGAACCCTTTCCGGTCTTACGGTAGATCTGATAGCAATCTGCTTTCTTCTGCGCTTTCCAGCAGATCTTCAGCCCCCTGGAGGTCTTCCTGACACTGGATATCTTCTGAAGTTCCGGATAGGACAGGATATAGCTGCTTGCCTGATATCCTCCGAAAACTTTTTTCCCGTCTACATTCTTATAAGGCCTTACAGCATAAGCGTAGGAGGTGATTCCCTCAATCTTCGTGTCCTGCCAAGACAATACTTTGTTGTTAACGGTTCCGATCCGAACCCAGCTTTTCCCCTGGAGCTTCCGGTAGATATGATAGCCACTGGCTCCGGAAACCTTCTTCCAGGATACCCTGTTACATGGTCCGCTGACAGCTTCAGCCACTGCACGGGCCTTCCCCAGCTCCGCTTTTGCTGATAACGGCGAAGATGCGGCTCCATAAACAGTCTTCTTTCCGGAAAGTACATAAGAAGCCCGGATCCGATACGTATAAGTGCTTCCTGTTTTCACTGCAGTATCCTGCCAGGTCACTACATCTGCTGTCACGGTTGCCATTTTTTTTGAATTTCCGCTTTCATCCCAGCGATAGATAGCATAACGATTGCAGCCGGGAACTGCTTTCCAGGAGATCCGTATCCTGTTAAATGCCTTGGAAACCAGTTTTACACCTGTGGTCTGACGAAGCTTCACCGTAACCTTACAGGTAGCTCGGATTCCCCTGGCATTTTTTCCGTAACAGGTTATGGTTGCTGTTCCCGGATTTTTTGCAGTAACAACGCCGCTTCCATTTACAGCAGCCACACTGGTATCTGAGCTTTCCCAGACAATGCCGGAAGCAGCCATCTCGGATCTGGTAGCCGAGGCATTCAGTGTTTTCTGATCTCCGGAATACAGATCTATCTCAGAGGAAGAAAGCTGCATCTTGGCCGCACTGCTCAGAGTCCTGGTATGCGCCTTGATCCTCGGAGTTACCGATGGATTAAATTCAACCGCATCCATCCAGGTATCCTCCGCGTTATATCGCAGAAAGCTCTGACCGGATACGATAGACGGAGAAAAGCTGCACCAGCCATAACTGACCTCTGCCTCCACACAGTATTTTATATATGTGCTTCCTGCATTTGTCACCACAATAGAATACAGACTGTTCTGGCTGAGCAGAACCTCCGGGATCTGAAAAGTCATAACCCCAGCCATCGGCTGACTGCAGGAAACCGGTGTAGAATATGCCGGTGTTCCACTGGTAGGATCACTGGCATCCTTCAGATTTGTGTATACCTGCACAGTATAGGAATTATTGGCAGACATGGAGCTAAGAGTCACCTCGCCAAGCGATTCCGCTTTTCCGTTTCCTGCACTGGCACGAAAAACCGTAGACAGCTGTTCCCCTGCATACATGCGGATAGAACCAAGGCCCGACGTTCCGTCATAAAAATAATTGTTTCTATATTTCGGTGTATTGACAGCCGTAGCCGCAACCAGCTCACTGACAGACTTATCCTCATAGGACATATAAAAATATCCGGATTTTCCCCAGCCTGTACCCCAGCTGTTCTTGACGATCCAGGCTCCGTCTCCCTTTACCTTGGAAGATGCCCGGAAATTCTTCGCAGAATAATTGTCATCCCAACCCACCACTGTAACTACATGATTCACGTTCTTGGTGCTGGTAGGATAGGAATAGGCCGCTGTACTTGCATTGTAATAGGCATTCTGCGCATTATACATCACAGTGACCGAATTATTTGCAACCAGAAGCTTCTTCATGGCATTTACGGAATAATCGGAAAAATAGGCATTTTTCAGATAAGCAGCTGCATTGTACGCCTTGGATGCCGCCGGAGTCACACCGATTTTCTGTGTATGCGTGGAATCTGTTGCCAGCGGCACATCCCCTTCTGTTGTCATTCCGGACCAGGTGCTCAGAAACATGGAAGCCAGAAGATCATTTCCGCCCTCATGATAATCTGCGTTTCCTTTATCATCTGTCCCCATATGCTTATTGACATCCTCGTAGGTATTTCCAAGCGGGTCATTCTTTCTGTTTGCAAAAAAATACGCCAGATGCTCTTCCGACAGATCATAAGTTCCAAGGTCCTGGGTCAGAAACGAAGTTTCCAGAAGAGAGGCCATTCCAAATGCCCAGCACATACCGTAGGGCTCCTGATTCTTTACGGAAGTAACATATCCCTGATCCGCTGCATTATAATAGGACGGATAGGCCGCAGCTCTTCCCATCGGTACCTCATCCACATCATTTCCGATCTCCACGGCGGTGGAATAAGAAGTCAGATTATCAAAGGGTGCCAGCTGTTCCTGCTCCTCTTCCTCCGTAAGCGGACGGCCCTTGATATATTCGATGCCGGACTCACCACTGTCTGAGGCATCCCCGAAGCTCTCCTCACCGTCACCAAAGGTATCCTCCTGGGAATCAGAAGACGATCCTTCTGATATTTCGGGAGTCTCTGTATCCTCCTCGGAGCTCTGCAAGGCTATATCCTCGGTATCCCCATCGGCTGCCTCTGCAATATCCTCTGTCTGTTCATCCAAAATACCGGTGTTCTCTGTGGTATTCCCTTCTGCGGTGTTCCCTTCTGCGGTGTTCCCTTCTGCGGTCTCCGTCGTATCCTCTGCTTCCGCTGACTGCGTCTGTGTATCTTCTGACCATTCTTCATTGAAGCCTTCCGCAGAATCACTGAAACCTTCCACATCGGCTGCCATGACCGGAACCTGGCTGCCCGCAACTGCCACACACAAAAGAAGCGGCAGTAATTTCTTCCTGACAAGCTGTAATCTCTTCACAAAGTTCTCCACTTTTCTTATATTGATCTGATTTATCTGTTAACGTTTCTTCAAATGATAACCCAGAATTCCGATTACTGCAAGTACTGTTGCGATCCCGATCCAGATAAACGGACTTTTATACCAGGAATTTTCTTCTTTAAAGGATGTCGCAGCTGTGCCATTGACCGGCTTGGTGACAGCTTCATCCGCAGATTCCCCACCTTCTGTTGTTCCATCCGCTGCAGGCGGTCCCTGGACCTCGCCGCTCTGAGCCTGAGAACTACCTGTGCTGGCCGTCCCTGCAGGTGGCCCCTGAACCTCGCCTCTCTGAGCCTGAGATTCATCTGTGCTGGCCGTCCCTGCAGACACTCCCTGTCCTTCGCCATTCTGAGCCTGAGAGCTGCCTGTATTGTCCGTCCCTGCAGACGTTCCCTGTCCTTCGTCATTCTGAGCCTGAGAACTGCCTGTATTGTCCGTCCCTGCTGCTTCCCCCTGAGTCTCGCCGGCTGCGGAATCCTGCGTATCGGATGCGTCTCCCTGATTCACTGCAGAAGTCTCTTTCTCTGTGCCCCCTGCGATTCCGGCCTTCGCCAGCTCCGCATCCTTTGAGGGCCGCAGCTCCTCCAGCGGCACATAACCGTATCTGCCATTATACTCTGTATATCCCCAGGTCTCACCATTCTTCTCTGTCTCCCCTTCGATATGCAGGACAGTACCATCCCTTACCGTCTTATCATTGAGCTTTTCACCTTTTCCGTCGGTGGACGGATAGATATCCACACCAACTCCACCGGAATCCACAGTCATATAATAATCTGTGGTATCTGCCGGAGCTTCCACCTTCACCACAACCGACTTGTCCGCATACACCGGAACACTCATACTCAGCACCAGCATTCCTGCCAGAAGCACACCTTTGCACCTTTTCATTGCTCTTTCCTCCCTCAAAAAATCTCACTGCCATTCTATGCATAAAATCCCCTTATATTTCTCTTTTGCCTTGGCTCCGAAATATAAGAGGATTTTATCATTAGTTATATCCAGTATCTTTTTTATGCAAGCTCCCGCTCACACATATCCAGCGCAGAAGCGATCACCGCATCCATGTCATAATATTTATATTCGCCAAGACGGCCGCCGAAGATCACCTTCGGTTCCTTCTCTGCAAGCTCCTTATACTGTCCGTAAAGCGCTCCGTTCTTCTCATCATTGACCGGATAATACGGCTCATCTCCAGGCTTCCACTCGGAACTGTATTCCCGGCTGATCACCGTTTTCGGAAGATCATTGCCCTCCTCATCCTTTCCGAACTCAAACCATTTATGCTCAATGATACGGGTCCATGGAGTCTCCACATCCGTATAATTCACTGCTGCATTTCCCTGGAAATTAGGTTTATCCAGTGTTTCATTCTCAAAACGCACAGAACGATACTCCAGAGTACCCAGCTTATAGTCAAAATACGCGTCGATGGCACCTGTGTAGATCACTTTCTCCGCCATTGCATCGTACTGCTCTTTTTTCTCCAGATAATCCTCATTCAGCCGTACCTCGATACCGTCCAGCAGATTAGCAACCATCTTCGTATAACCACCCACCGGGATTCCCTGGTACAACGCATTGAAATAGTTATTGTCAAAGGTCAGACGCACCGGAAGCCTCTTGATGATAAAAGCAGGAAGCTCCGTACATGGACGTCCCCACTGCTTCTCCGTATAGCCCTTGATCAGCTTCTCATAAATATCCGTACCTACAAGGCTGATAGCCTGTTCCTCCAGATTCGAAGGTTCTGTGATCCCTGCTGCCTGCCGCTGCTCCTCGATCTTTGCCGCAGCCTCCTCCGGAGTCACCACGCCCCACATTCTGTTAAAGGTATACATATTAAACGGAAGACTGTACAGCTCCCCGTGATAATTGGCAACCGGACTGTTGGTAAAACGATTGAAGATGGCAAACCGGGTGATATAATCCCAGACTTTCTTATTATTGGTATGGAAAATATGTGCACCGTATTTATGCACGTTGATTCCTTCCACCTTCTCTGTATATACATTTCCCGCAATATGCGGACGCTTGTCGATCACAAGCACTGACTTCCCGGCACGCTTCGCCTCCTGTGCAAAAACCGCACCGTAAAGACCGGCACCTACGATAAGATAATCGTACATTGCTTTCATTCTCCCTGTTCTTTCATTGATGCTGTTATTTTAACACCGGAAAAGGGTAGCTGGCAAGAAGCCACTGTAAAATCCCGATAAAATATCAGATATCCGCTTCTCAAACACCAAAATGTATGATACCCTGTAACTGGATCAGATAATAAACTACTCTAATCACATAAACAGATCGAAGGTGGTGAAACCTATGGGTACAAAGGATACCATCACCAAAGATTACATGGCTGACAACCGCGTTTTTGCGGATGTGTTCAACCATATGCTGTACAAAGGAAAAAACATCATAGACCCTGACACTCTTCATCCACTGGATACCACAGCTCTCGCTGTCCCATACGGATCCGGCACTTCAGAAGTTCCTGTCCAGAAATTCCGGGACGAATTCAAATCTCTTAATGTTATGCACGATGATTCAAGGATTTATCTTCTCCTGGGGATTGAAAATCAATCGGAAACACACTACGCAATGCCGGTCAAAAACATGGTCTATGATGCATTAGAATACGCAGGGCAGGTAGAAAATTCCGCCAGATCACACAGAGAAGCAAAGCAATGGCCTTCTACATCCGGAGAATATCTCACCGGCTTCTACAAGGATGACCGGCTCATCCCGGTCATAACCACGGTCGTGTACTTCGGTTCCGACACCTGGAACGCTCCCAGGAGCCTCCACGAAATGCTCTCTGTCCAGGACCCCGAAATTCTTTCCATGGTCCCGGATTACCGGATCAATCTCTTCTCACCTGCCGAGATAAAGGATGAAGAACTTGACAAACTCCAGAGCAATCTCAAAGAAGTCATGCTCTTCATCAAATATTCCAAAGATAAACGGAAGCTCCAGGAGCTTACATCACAGAGTCCCGGCTTCCGGTCACTCGAGCTCAAAGCAGCCCGGGTCATTGACTCCATAACAGGTATCAACTTACGTTTCACAGAAACAGAAGGGAGGGTTAATATGTGTCAGGCTGTTCAGGAAATGTGCGATGATGCACGTGCCGAAGGCCATCAGGAACAAGCTATGCTGACAGCACAGCGTATGCTTCAGGATCCAAGATTCTCTCCTGAAGACATCTCCAGATTTTCAGGCCTTTCTCTTGAGGACGTGCTGAAATTACAGAAGAAATAGTTCGTATTGGAAATGCTCAGATCCTTTGTGGGGGATCTGAGCATTTTGCTATTCTTCTGACCAAGGCAGAAGCCGATTATTATCTATTACCCTAAATCAGCTTTTTTTGTAATTTTACAATTGTGTATGTCAAAAACAAACTTATCAAAATACCAAAAACATAATTTTGAAAATAAAATGTCTTTATCCCTATAACATTCATAAGTGCTCTAATTGCAACATGAGTCAAATATAATTCATAAGACATTTTTCCAAACTGCTCCAATATCTTTACAATTCTTTTAGGCATCTTTCGCATACTTACAGCAATACAATACAGCAAAAAAATCCCCCAAAAACACATCAAAATCCTAAATCCTAGTTTTGACACAACTATTTTGGTTACCGGTAAAAAGCCGCACAGCATTATCATTACTCCAAATAAAATTCCCATTTTATCTATATTATTAATACAAGCATTCTGGTAAACTTTTTTTCCACACCAACACCCTATGAAAAAAACAAGAAATCTTCCCAATAGAATTTCTATATTTAAATTCAATACAGGAGCTACAATTCTCGGTAAAAATTGAATAACTAAAGCTATAATAAGAAGAATTAACAGTTGCCCCCAATCTGACCACTTTACATGCAATATCTTATAAACAAATGGATAAATTAAATATGCAAAAACAATAAATAACACATACCAAAAGGTTCTTGTCCCTTGTGTAAAAAATGTAACAAAGCCAAAATCAAATGCAAACATCTTGACACCTTTTTGCATGATAATAAGATCAATCACAATCCAATATGGAATAGCAACCATAAGATAAGCTGGCAAAATTCTCTTTATTCTCTTCTGAAAAAAATGCAAAATATTGGAATCTTTTGACATCGAAAAATATAATCCAACGCCGGACAGAAAAACAAAGAACTCAACTCCAACACTACCAATGAATGTGTTATACAACTTGCCTAAAAATCCCAATCCCCCTCCGGATAAATTTGAATTTGCTATATCTTCAAAAAAATGAAATATCATAATTGAAATTATCGCCACACCATAAATTGCATTACGATTTTTGCTAAATATATTCCAATTATCCTTCGAATTCATCACCGATATATTCATCACAATGTTCCTTTATTTCTTTATATATTGGGGCCATTTGCAAATGATTCTATATTCTTATATGCCTTCTATATAAAATAATAGTAACATTATCCCCATTTACTGACGGTCTCGCTTTTATACAAAAAAACTCTTATAAATCAGCAAAAAGCTCTTCTCTGTAAATTCCTTTTTCCAACATCTCTCTGAAACTATCCTTCACTGCAGCAACATCCTCTTTATAAGTCATACCATACCAAGTATCATTGGTACGAAGAACCTTTACGGATATCCTTCCTTCTGCCAGAAGTTCTCCAATAAATGTTGGAATCAAAAATTCCGCCTTTATAAGATTCTCCGGGACCACTTTTTCAAAAAAATATTGAAAACCACTTTCCAGCGTTTTCAGGAACTCCGGTGCCAATCCCCACATATTCATAGAAACAAGTGATTCTGTATCCAGCTTTACGCCGTCCGCCTCGGCACCTTCTGCATTCTTTACAATATTGGAAGTCTCCACAATCTCCGTCAGATTATTATACTCATCCATTTTGCAGATACCACGTGTCACACCACCATTATCAGACAACGTATTCTTCAACACAAAACCAGCCATGCAGGACTGGCCTCCTTTTACAAGATAATCATGAATCTCACGGAATCCTTCTTTTCCATAATAATCATCTGCATTGATCACAACAAAAGGCGTTGTCAAAACGTCCTTTGCAGCCAGAACCGCCTGTCCGGTACCCCAAGGCTTCGTACGACCTTCCGGAAGTTCTCCCGGAATATCGTTGATATCCTGGAAAACATACTCCACAGTAACAGAATGCGCCTTGCAGACCGCCTCGATCCGATTCCCGATCACATCCTTAAATTCATTTTCAATATCCTTTCGGATAATAAAAACCACCTTGTTAAAACCTGCTTCGATTGCGTCATGAATCGAATAATCCATGATGATATGGCCCTGTTCATCAACCGGCTCCAGCTGTTTGATACCACCGCCAAAACGGGAACCGATACCAGCAGCCATGATAAGTAATGTTGTTTGCATTTAATTTTCCCTCATTTCCTGATCTTAATGCAATTCTTTTTCACAGCGGTCTAATACAGCCGCAATAACCTGATCCATGTCATAATATTTATATTCACCAAGACGTCCGCCAAAAATCACATTTGTCTCAGCTTCTGCCAGCTTTTTATACTCTGCGTAAAGAGCTCCATTCTTTTCATCGTTAACAGGATAATACGGCTCATCCCCCGGCTTCCACTCAGAACTGAATTCTCGGCTGATCACTGTCTTAGGAAGATCGTTACCTTCCTCATCCTTACCAAATTCAAACCATTTATGCTCAATGATACGCGTCCATGGAGTTTCCCGATCCGTATAATTCACAGCTGCATTTCCCTGGAAATTCGGTTTATCCAGAGTTTCTGTTTCAAAACGCACGGAACGATATTCCAGTGTACCAAGCTTATAATCAAAATATGCATCGATCGGACCTGTGTAAACTACTTTTTCAGCCATCGCATCTAATTCATCTTTGTTTTCCAGATAATCTGTACTCAAACGAACCTCAATACCTTCCAGAAGATTTGCTACCATCTTCGTGTAACCTCCAACTGGGATACCCTGATACAAAGCATTAAAATAGTTATTATCAAATGTCAGACGAACCGGCAGACGTTTAATAATAAACGAAGGAAGATCCTTACAGTCACGTCCCCACTGTTTCTCGGTATAACCCTTGATCAACTTTTCATAAATGTCACGTCCGACCAGTGAAATTGCCTGCTCTTCCAGATTCTTTGGTTCTGTAATTCCAGCTTCTTTTCTCTGCTCCTCAATCTTCGCTGCAGCTTCCTCCGGTGTTACCACACCCCACATTTTATTAAATGTATACATATTAAAAGGAAGACTGTAAAGTTCCCCTTTATAATTAGCGACCGGGCTGTTTGTAAACCTGTTGAACTCTGCAAACTGAGTGATATAATTCCATACTTTCTTGTTGTTAGTATGGAAAATATGTGCTCCATATTTATGTACGTTAATACCTTCTGTTTTCTCTGTGTAAACATTTCCAGCAATATTCGGTCGCTTGTCTACTACAAGAACTGTCTTTCCTGATTTTTTTGCTTCGTGCGCGAAGATTGCTCCGTATAAGCCGGAACCTACTACTAAATAATTGTACATCATTTTAATTTCTCCCTGTTATCAATTTCTTTAGTTACATCTTTAACTTTCTATCTGCCTTATTAATATAAATATTTCAAATTAAATTTTTTTAATATCCATGTAATACCTATTGCTATTATTGGTGTTATAACAATTCTTGAAAAATATATTATTGCTGCCCCGAACTCTGAACCAAAAAATTCAATTCCACAAAAACGATAAAACCAAAATAAAAATAAATAATTTAATGGTTCTGCATACAAATATATTCCCATTCCATAGTCACTCAATGACTTTATTGCTCTACCATTTATTTTTATATGCCTTACTATATAGTTTAAAACTATCAACATAAAAAATGGACATACAATATACGAACTCAAAAAATGGAAAAAATGAATCTTTACTATTTTATCGACAATAAAAGATAAACATACCAGCCCAAACAAACATAATATCGATGAATCTTTCCAAATATTATGTTTTTTCAACCACTCAATCATATTTTCCAATCTATATCCCAGATAAAACCATAAAAGATAATATAAAGGATCTCCCAAAACGTGATATTGATCCAATCCTTTATATAAGATTACTCCTATGCACCAACAAAAGCTAACTATAACTATTTGCTTTTTTGTTTCTAATTTACAAACAAAACTTGCAATGACAAACACCAAAAACAAACATTCTAAATACCATAAATATACACATGAAGGAAAAATCAACTGCAATAGCATTCCCTTTATACTAACACCATGGTAATAACCCGAAAAATATTTAACAGGTAAATTCCAGAAAATCCATACAGCAATAAATGGAACCAGTAACCTTTTTGTCTTTTTTATAATAGTTCCCCTGGTATTAATATTCTTTTTCAATGAAAAAAGACTTCCAGATAGCGCTATAAATGCTGGCATATGAAATGTATAAATAAAATTTGTTAAAATGCTTGTAATTTTATGAAACATTGTATCAGATATAGACGCATCTGACATCATAGTTCCGTAATTAATGCCTCCAAATTTTGTAGTTATATTATAATATGTCCCGTGACCTATAACTACCAAAGCTACCAATATAATTCTTAATATATCCTTATCTTCTTGCCGATATATGTTGTTTTTGTTTACA
>UMBM01048422.1_pt1 | contig 54572 bp, 55 predicted proteins | sample 1963971 | NCBI WGS metagenome assembly UMBM01 (sample SAMEA4835942, study PRJEB28245) | human gut metagenome | biome: gut microbiome; material: fecal sample | place: Denmark | collected 2008 | reverse complement strand
AGAATGAGGGGCAGGGGAGTTGAAGTGTCGAAGACACTTTTTTGTTACACAAAAATTCCATCACTCACATTTTTCGGTTAAATAAACAATTTCACAATAAAATCTTTTCCGTGCTCCTGGAGGTGGTTTTTGAAAGACTGCACTGTATTTTGGAATTCCATATCAAAGATATTTGAAAATATTCATATCATACCCTTATCTGGTTCATTTACTGACATATCTTATGGGAAACACCTTTCAGTGGATACAAGCCGAGAAGGCATCCTCATCTCACATATGGCTAAATGGTATATTTATATCCGATATACAAGAAAGGAGAAACTTATAATGGGAAATGTATATGGATATATCCGGGTCAGCAGCAAGGACCAGAATGAGGACCGGCAAGTAATCGCCTTACAGGAACTTAATATCCCTAAGAAAAACATCTTTCTGGACAAACAGTCCGGAAAAGATTTTGCGCGTCCACAGTATCAACGCCTGATGAAGAAATTAAAAAAAGACGATCTGCTCTACGTTAAAAGTATTGATCGTCTAGGACGTAATTATGAAGAAATACTGGAACAATGGCGCGTGCTTACCAAACAAAAAGAAATCGATATTGTGGTTCTGGATATGCCACTTCTCGATACCCGGCGAGGCAAAGATCTGATGGGAACATTCTTAAGTGATATTGTCTTGCAGGTATTATCGTTTGTTGCCGAGAATGAGCGCAAGAATATCAGGCAACGCCAGGCAGAAGGGATTGCCGCCGCCAAAGCCCGGGGTGTCAGGTTTGGAAGACCCATGATCGAAGTACCTGAATGCTTTGAACAGATTGTTGACGCTCTGGAGAAAAAGGAAATGACCCTGAAGGATGCGGTTAGATTATGTGGTATGAGCAAGACAACCCTCTACCGCAGGATGCGGGATCATCAGCTGGCTCAGAAAAAAGAAAAAGGTGACCTGCCATAAGGTACACCTTTTGAAAATCTTTATACACTATGTATTATATAGTAAAAAATTCTAAATATCAAGATGGTTTCTATAAAAAACCACTACTATTTTTGTTATTATTTATATTACCTACCACACATATCAGCTAAAAGTATCGTATTTCAAAAAGTGTACTATTTGAAAACAGTACTTTCATGAACAGGATTATCAGGAGGAAAATGTAATATGAAGCAATACAAAAAGCCTGAAATTCATTTCGTCAACAATACGGGTGGACTGAGCGGTGATGAGATTGCAAAGTTATCGGATGAGGATCTCGCAAAGTATCTGCATGCTTGTAATTATACAGACGAAAAGAAAAAATACCGCATCAGGCAGGGATTCATCCTTCGTGAGATTGCTGGGGAATATGCAATCGTTCCCGTTGGAGAAGAATGTATGATCACCAATGCAGTGATGACTCCGAATGATACCGCCGTCTTTTTGTGGAAAGTTTTTCAAAAACCGAGTACAACAGAGGATGCAGTCAGAAAAGGTATACAAGAATACGATGCATCAGAAGATACAATCCGAAATGCGACAAAGCGTTTTGTTAACGATACTTTAAAGAATGGGATTTTAGAGGAGGTAGGTTAAGATGAAGAAAAGATGGATAGAGCCACAGATCCTGGTTCAGGAATTTGTTCCTAATGAATATGTAGCAGCTTGCGGAGATGCAAATAGAGTTTATAAATTCAAATGTACTGCAGATGCCGGAACATTATATTATTACCCACAAGGCGATGGCACTATTGATGGTATATATACAGGCAACGGCAGGGCAAAGGAACTAGGGAGTTATCACCCGTGTGGTGCTGAGCATGAGGCAAGAGTAACAGATGATTTTTATGATGGATATGTTTCTACAGGCTCATTCGAAAATTGGCATTGGGTAGAAAAGAAAACGCCTGTTATTGTATGGCGTGGCAAGAACGGAAGGAATGGTCATGCAACCACAAATTTGAATATGAATGAATGGACAACAGCCAAATCATAAATAAAATAACATTATCTACATTGGAGGATCGGGGTTTTACATACTGATCCTCTTTTCTTTATAAGAAAGGAGGTTTACAACCATGGATTTTATGGATGATGCATCTACGCCGGAACAGGCGATGATCCGCCGTGCAAAACTAAAAAAGTCGCCTATCAACGGAAGTCTGGAACTCCTGCCTCTTTGCAACATGGATTGTGACATATGTTACGTCCGTCTGAGTTCTTCTGAAATGAAAAAGAAAGGACGCCTTCGGACCGCAGATGAATGGCTTAAACTAGCCAAACAGATGGAAACGGCTGGTGTGCTTTTTCTTTTACTTACCGGTGGAGAGCCTCTTTTATATCCTGATTTTAAAAGACTGTACCTGGAACTTCGTAAGATGGGGATGATACTAACCATCAACACGAATGGAACCCTTATCGACGAGGAATGGGCAGAATTTTTTGGAAATCATAAACCAAGACGCATCAACATCACCCTTTATGGGGCAAATGAAGAAACCTATTCTTCTCTCTGCCATTATCCAGGTGGGTTTAATAAAACAATAAAAGGAATCCAGCTCTTAAAGGAACATGATGTGGATGTAAAAGTGAGCTGCAGCATCACAAAAGCAAATTATAACGATGTTAAGAAAATATTTTCGATTGGGAGAGAATTAAACGTTCCTGTACATATAGATCCTTACATGATGCCCGCGAACCGTGAAAGATACCTTCCTTTTGCAATGCAGGCCAGAGTCGCACCGGAAGAGGCAGCCCATATCTCTTTGGACACGCTGAAATTACAGTTTTCTGATGATATATTTCGACAGTATGTTGAACAGTCAATCGCAAGGGTCAATGATCCTAATTTTCCAAGAGGTGACGGGCACATCTCCTGCCTTGCGGGAAACTGTTCTTTCACCATCAACTGGCAGGGAGAGATGCGTCCATGTGTAATCATGTCAGAACCATCTGTACCCGTGTTTGAAACAGGATTTGATGCTGCATGGAAAGAAATCTGCACATCCGCACAGGGGATGATAATCAACCCCAAATGCACAAAGTGTCGCCTTCGTCCACTCTGTAAGGTCTGTGTAGCTGCTTCTTTGCTGGAAACAGGAAGCTATGACGGTATCCCTGAATACCTTTGCCGGTATTCAGAAGAAACTTATCGCCTGCTCTTAAAGGAGGCCGAACATTATGGATAAACTGTTCCGGATTGGGAATTTCTGCTTCCGTATTCTTTGTGATGAGGACTTTGCTATCCCGCCAAATTTCCTTCTATTTGAAACAGAACGAGAGGTTTCGGAATATACTTACCATATCCAATTTACAGATACTCTCCCTTTTTCTGATGGTAACGTCATTGCAAGACGCCCTGATCTGATCGTAAGCAGGACATCAGCTGGTGAGAACCGTCTTCTAGGGATAAAAGGAAGAACCGATTTTTATGCCACTTATAGTGAAATATCAAATGCGGAAGCAAATATTTTACTGTCTCTTGACCAGATTAAGAACCTCAGCATTGACCCAGTATTCACTTCCCTGTTTGCTTTGGAACAGCGAATGATCGAAAAAGACAGTTTGATTCTTCATTGTGCTTATATTGTGTATCATGAAAAAGCAATCCTTTTCTCTGCGCCTTCCGGTACTGGGAAGTCCACGCAGGCGGACTTATGGAGACAATACAGAGACAGCGATATCATAAACGGAGACCGTGCTCTTCTCCGTAAAACTGATAACAAGTGGATAGCTTGCGGATGGCCTGTATGCGGTTCTTCTGAGATCTGCAAATGCAAAGATTTACCGATTCATACAATCGTTATGTTGGAACAGGGCAAGATGAACTACGCTAAGAAACTATCTCCTGTCCAGGCGTTTGCACAGCTTTATGGGCAGATTACTATCAACCAGTGGAATGCTGATTTCGTAGAGCGTGCTATTTCGAATTTGGAAGACCTTATTAGTTTGGTTCCAGTCTATCAGTTAACTTGTGACATTTCAGAAGATGCTGTTAGCTGTTTAGAACATACTCTTTTTACAGAAAGATAAATTAACATTCAACAAGGGGAATCAAAGTCAGTAATTCCCCTTGTTTTATGAAGTGCGATATAATTTGAGCAGTTTTTTCTATATACAATATAATTAAAATCTTCCCATTTTTGAAAGGTGAAGAAAAAATAAAAAAGGAATAAAGATTAAATGCATCAAATAGACACTCCTACAACAGAGAATACCCAAAGGTATTCTCTATTTATTAGCCAAATTATTATTCTGATACCGAGAATCAAACGTAACCTCATCATCAAACCAATTAGGGCCTTCATATTCCACAGCGACTTCCTCGCTAGGGAATTCAACCTCGGCCATGACAAGACCTTCATATTCACCATGGAACACATCGAGTTCAATGATAAAACCATGTTCATCCGGAATCTTATAACGAGTCTTAGAAATTAAAATCCCATCCACCTTCGGAAGTAGATGCTCATAAGCTGCTTTATCAAGTGGAAATTCATGCTCAGTTCTAGCCATCAATCCTTTACTCTTGAAAGTTAAGAAATACTGCTTATTCATTCTGCGGATACGAATTACAGGTTCCATGCAAAGATAGCCCTGTTCGATCTCAGAGTGTGGATAAGAATCCAGATTATCAGGTAAGTTGTGGACGATAAATTTTCTTTCGATTTCCATGGGCATTTCCTCCTTGAAGTGCAGATCCTAAGCCTTTTTAAGGCCGCATACTTTTTCTTTATTATACCCATCGTCTATGATATAATCAACAAAGATTCGAGAAAAAGATAAAGGAGATGAATATAAATGCGTTTAAGAAATGTACCAGGAGCGAGAGAGACGATCATAGAAAATCAGTTTTCCATCCAGCAGCCAGAGCAGATGAAAGGAAAATGGCATGAAGTATTTCAAAATGACCACCCAATCCACATCGAAGTAGGGATGGGAAAAGGACAGTTTATCATAGAAATGGCAAGAAGAAATCCAGAAGTAAACTATATTGGAATCGAAAAATATTCAAGTGTTCTAGTAAGAGCCGTAGAGAAATTAGAAGACTTCGAACAGGACAACCTTCGTTTGATCCGTATGGATGCAGAGAATATCGAAGAGGTGTTTGACAAAGACGAAGTAGACAGAATCTACTTAAACTTCTCCGATCCATGGCCAAAAGACCGCCACGCAAAAAGAAGATTGACATCCACAAGATTTTTAGAGCGATACGATAACATTCTGACACCAGAAGGAAGAGTCATGTTTAAGACAGATAACAAAGACTTATTTGACTTCTCCTTAGAGCAGGTAGAAGAAGCAGGATGGATCCTGGAAAATCACACATATGATCTTCATCACAGCGAATACAATGAAGGAAATGTTATGACAGAATACGAGGAGAAATTTTCAGCCAAAGGAAATCCAATCTGTCGTCTAGTCGCATATCGTCATGCAAAGTAAAAGGATTGCATAAAATAAACAAAAAGTGGTAATATAATCATGAAACAAGGAAAGTTTCGATGCAAGATCCAGTTGTTTTTATACCTGCATCCATGCATCAACAAATGGGTCTGCCAATTTTTTCAGTCACTAGACGAAGCAAAACGATGTTTAAACAAATAGCAAAGGATAGGTGAATGATGATGGAATATACATTTACAAGTGATAATTTTGAAGAAGAAGTATTAAAAAGTGATGTGCCAGTCTTAGTTGACATGTTTGCAACATGGTGCGGACCTTGTAAGATGATGGCACCAGTGGTAGCACAACTAGCTGAAGAATATGAAGGAACTGTAAAAGTCGGAAAACTTGATATCGATCAGAATGTTGATATCGTAGCACAGTACAAGATCATGTCAGTTCCAACATTTTTAGTGATCAAAGATGGAGAGGTTAAGGCAAAACTGATCGGAGCAGTATCTAAAGAAGAATTAGTCGAAGCGATCGATCAGGCAAAGTAGTAAGATGAATATATTAAATATTGAACATATCAGCAAAATTTATGGAGAGAAAGTCATTTTTGATGACGTATCTCTTGGAATCCACAGTGGCGATAAGATCGGTGTGATCGGGGTCAACGGTACAGGAAAGACTACATTATTAAAGATTATTGCCAAGATCAACGAGCCAGACAAAGGACAGATTATCTGTGGAAATGGAATCCGTGTATCTTATCTTCCACAGAATCCAGAATTTCCGAAGAAACAAAGTATTCTGGAATATGTGATGGATGGAAAAGAACATCAGGACTGGAAGACAGAGAGTGAAGCAAAAACGATCCTTACAAAGCTTGGAATCTATGATTTTGACGAAGGATGCGATCATCTATCCGGAGGCCAGAAGAAGAGAGTTGCACTCGCAAGAACTTTAGTAGATCCAACCGAAGTACTGATCCTTGACGAGCCAACCAACCACTTAGATAACGATATGGTTCTATGGCTGGAAGAATTCTTAAATAGCTTTAGAGGTGTATTGATCATGGTAACCCATGACCGTTATTTCTTAGATCGTGTAACGAATAAGATCGTAGAGATCGACAAAGGAAAGCTTTACGAATACGATACCAACTATTCTGGATTCGTAGAGTTAAAAGTCCAGCGCGAAGAGATGGAACTAGCGACAGAACGTAAGCGCCAGAGTTTACTCCGCGTGGAAATGGAATGGATGAAACAGGGAATCAAAGCGAGAGGAACGAGACAGAGAGCCAGAACGGAACGTTTTGAAGAACTTAAGAATGCCAAAGGTCCATCCATGCAGCAAAATGTTGAGATGGATTCGATCAGCAGCCGTCTTGGAAAGACAACGATCGAGTTAGAACACATTTCCAAAGGATTTGGTGATAAACATCTGATCAATGATTTCTCTTACATCGTATTAAGAGATGACAGGATTGGATTTATCGGACCAAATGGCTGTGGAAAATCAACTTTGATGAAGATGATCATGGGAATCTTAAAGCCGGACGAAGGAAACATTACGATCGGTGACACCGTAAAGATTGGATATTTTGCACAGGAAAATGAAGATATGACAGGAGATATCCGTGTCATTGATTATATCAGAAATGTCGCAGAATATATCCAGACAACAAAAGGGCAGGCAAGTGCATCCCAGATGCTAGACCGTTTCTTGTTCCCGCCAGAACTTCAATACACACCGCTTGATAAACTTTCTGGAGGAGAACAGAGACGTCTCTACTTATTAAAAGTATTGATGGAAGCACCAAATGTTCTGATCCTCGATGAGCCGACCAACGACCTTGACATCCAGACATTAACGATCTTAGAAGATTATCTGGATACGTTCGCAGGAATCGTGATCACAGTATCTCATGACCGATATTTTCTTGATCGTATTGTAAACAGGATCTTTGCGTTTGAAGAAGGTGGTCATTTAAAACAGTACGAAGGCGGTTATACGGATTATCTGGAGAAAGTAAAGCCAATTGCGAAACAAGAGAAAAGTAAACCAGAGAAAAAAGAAAATAATGGAAAGAAATTCCAGAAAGAACACCAAAAGAAGCTCAAGTTTACATACAAAGAACAAAAAGAATTTGAAACGATTGATGATGATATTGCGAAACTGGAGGAAAAAATAGAACAGTTAGATGAAGAGATCATGGAAAATGCAACGAATTCTGGTAAATTAGCAGAGCTTACGCAGCAAAAAGAAGAGACAGAAGAAGCTTTGAATGAAAAGATGGACCGTTGGGTATATTTAAATGATCTGGCAGAACAGATAGCGAATCAATAACAATAAAAGAGGATTGACTCACCAATATCATATGAGTCAATCCTCTTATTATGTTAAGCTTCTTTTTCTAACTTAATATTCTTCTTATACAATCGATAATCCACCCAGTTTCCGATCAAAAATTGAACTGTAGCAAAAAACGGAACTCCAAGGAACATTCCAAGTGGACCGAAATAAGCGCCACCGACAGTGATGGAAAATAAAATCAGTAGTGGACGAACTCCGGTAGATTCTCCAAGGATCTTAGGTCCAAGGATCAGACCGTCAAACTGCTGTAGGACAAAAACCATGATAATAAAGATCAGGCACTTCGTCGGACTTACGATAAAAAGAATAAAAGCGCCAGGAACTGCACCAATGATCGGTCCAAAATAAGGAATCATATTTGTGACGCCGATAATAACACTGATCAATACGGTATAAGGAAGTTTTAAAATAGTCATCGCAACAAAAGCCAGTAAGCCAATGATCAGAGAATCAATGGATTTTCCGATAATGAAACCAGAAAAAATATTATGACAATCTTTTAAAGTGCGAAGTACACGATAAGAGAAATTTTCATTAAAGATTGCAAGAACCAATCGTTTTCCAGCATTTTTTAAAATAAATTTATCGATTGTAATATAAATAGAAACAATAAATGCGATAAACAGGTTAAATAATCCCTTGGCAAAAGACATGGAAGCCTCATAAAGCATAGGGACGATATTGGTCAGAAGATTGTTGGTCAGTTCGAAAAGCTTTGGTAATGTCTTTGTCTCGATCATATCGGCAATCTGACCAGGAAACATATCTGTGCTGTTCTCACGATAATGTTCAAAGATTGACATGATCGATTTATAAATATCGGGAATCATCAGGGATAGTTCACGAATACTGTCATATAACTGTGGAATGATAAATCGAAGACATACAATGATAAAACCAACCATGACAAGATAACTGATCAAAATGGCGAGTCCACGCTGTGCATTGGCAGATTTCTTTTTTAAAAGTTTCATTGATACATTTCTTTGGAAGAAAGCTACGACGGGATTTAAAATATAGGCAATCAGAAATCCCATGAAAAATGGAAATAAAATGTCCCATAATTGAGAGATCAGTTTGCTTGTATTAGACCATTGTGTTATAAAACGGAAGATCACACATCCGATCAGGATAACAGCAATGGTATAGATAGAAATCGTAAAATACTTTTTATTCGATTCGAATTTGTGGTTGCTTGACATTTGAGGCTCCTCTTAGAATGATAGTTAATCAGTAATATCATCTATTATAGACGTTTCCAAGATCAGTTACAAGACAATATAAGATTTAAATAAAAGAAAAACACCATCCCCGGCTACAAAACCAACCAAAAACAGTGCTTTAGTACGCGATGAGGGGTTCGAACCCTCGACACCCTGATTAAGAGTCAGGTGCTCTACCAACTGAGCTAATCACGCTTAAATTATGTTGTTTTTACTGCGCTTCCTTAACGCAAGATTTATTATATACGAATGTTTTAAGAAATGCAAGCATTATTTTTAATTTTTTTTATTTTTTTTTACAAAAAATTTAAAGAAAGTTAATAACGGTACAAAAAAAGCCCGAAATATGGTATTCTAGAGACTGGAAAGGGGATAAAATTTCATGGATAAAATAGCGGTTGCACAGACAACATCTTCCGGAAACTGGAGAGAAAATATAGAAAAAGCAAAACAATATATAAAGAAAGCAACAGAAGAAGAGGCAGTTATGATCATTTTTCCAGAATATTTCATGAATTATTATCCGGATGCTGAACACAACTATACAAAAAAGGCACAAAGCTTGCATGGCGAATTTGTACAGGCAATGAAGATGCTTGCAAAAGAGTTTAAGATGTGGATCATTTTTGGGATGAATGAACAGACTGTGGATGAAACAAAGAACTATAATACAATGGTAATTCTGAATGACTTGGGAGAACTTGTGTCTGATTATAAAAAGACACATTTGTTTAATGCATATAAATGGAAGGAATCAATGAATACGCTTAAGGGGGATTGTTTGTTTACACCGATTAAGACACCTGTAGGTGTGATCGGACTTGGAATCTGTTATGATCTCAGATTTCCGGAACTTGCAAGATATGAAGCATTATCTGGAACTCAGGTCATGTTGTATCCAGCGGCATGGGTTAAGGGTAAAGGAAAATTTATGCAGTGGGAGACACTTCTTCGGGCAAGAGCTATTGAAAATGAGATGTATGTTTTAGGATGTTGTCATTACAGTAAGGAACATTACATGGGAAGAAGTACTGGATTTGCACCAGATGGAACCAGATTGTATTTAGGAGAAGAAAAGGAAGAGCTGCTCTATGCACAGATAGATAAAGAACAGATTCAAAATATAAGAACAGCCAATCCTGTCTTTGAAAACAGGAGAAAAGATCTCTACGATTAAATAAAATAATACAGATCAAGGTAGGAATCAGAAAGAGGTAGTATCATATGGAAGATAGAAGAAGTATAGCAAAGAAGGCAGCAATAGGAGTCGCACTGGTGATCGCAGCTGCGGGAGCTGTATTATTCTATAAGAATAATATTGCGATGAATCCAGGTGACACATTATTAAAATATATGTCATATGCAGAAGATGGAAAGTATGAAAAGATGTACGATCTTTTGAATGAAGAAAGCCAAAAAAGTATTTCAAAAGAAGAATTTATCAAGAGAAATAAAAATATTTATAAGGGAATCGGGGTCCAAACGATCGATGCTGATGTAACTTCAAAGAAGAGATCAACAACCGTGACATATCACGTAAAAATGCAGACAAATGCTGGAATTATTACCTATAATAACCGTACAGATTTTGTCAAAGAAAATCATAGATATCGCATAGATTGGGATGACTCCGTTATTTTTCCGCAATTAGGAGCAGAAGATAAAGTCAGAGTAAAAACTTTATATGCCAAAAGAGGAAGGATCAAAGATGCACAGGGAAATGCACTTGCTGTACAGGGTAAGATCTATTCTGTAGGATTTGTTCCTGGGAAGATGGACGGCAATTCCGTAAAACTTGCGGCAAAGAAATTAGGATTATCCAAAGAAGAGATTCAGAAGAAACTTGATCAAAAATGGGTGACGGATGATTCTTTTGTACCATTGATCAAATTAAAAGAATATTCAAAAGATCTTCTCAATGTGAAAGGGATCATTGTTTCCACAGAAACTGGGAGAATCTATCCACTTGGAGAGGCAGCAGCACATCTTATCGGTTATATGCAAAATGGCGAAGGAAAAGCAGGACTTGAGAAATTATATGATGAGCAGCTTTCTGGCACGAATGGCTTAGAGATATACATAGAAGATTCTAATGGACAGAAAAAACAGTCACTGGCGGTCAGATCTCAGACAGATGGAAAGGATTTAACAACAACGATCAACAGTAGTTTGCAAAAGGCTATTTACGAACAGTATAAAAATGATAAAAGTGCTCATGTTGCATTGAATCCTTCAACAGGAGAGGTCAAGGCACTTGTAAGTACTCCGTCTTATGATGCACAGGCATTTATCTTAGGAATGAGCCAGAAGAAATGGAATGTGATCAATAGCGATCAAAGACTGCCAATGCAAAATCGCTTTAAAGCAACATTTGCACCAGGATCATCCATCAAACCGATCATAGCAGCGATCGGACTAAGCCAGAATAAATTTCGTGCAAATGATGACTTTGGAAACAGTGGAAAACGCTGGCAGAAGGATAAAAGCTGGGGTGGTTATTACGTAACAACATTGCACGATTATAATGGGCATAATCTGCAAAATGCAATGATCTATTCTGACAATATTTATTTTGCAAAAGCAGCCCTGAAGATAGGAAAAGATACCTTGAAGGATCAGCTTGACAACTTAGGTTTTGGAGAAAGTTTGAAATTTACATTTGGACTAAACGCTTCATCCTATGGAAGTGAAGGATTTACTTCTGATATTCAGTTAGCTGACAGTGGATATGGACAGGGGAAAATGATGGTAAACCCGGTACATATGGCAGCAATCTACACAGCATTTTCTAATAATGGTAATATGCTGAAACCGTATCTGGTCAAAGAAAACGGATCAAAAAAACAAGTATTAAAGGAAACTATATTTACCAAACAAGCTGTGAATACCGTAAATGAAGCTATGCGACAAGTAATCAGAGATCCCTCTGGTACGGGACACGCAGCGAACATAGAAGGGGTAGATCTTCGAGGAAAGACAGGAACTGCAGAGATCAAACAATCACAGACAGACACAAAAGGAACAGAAATCGGCTGGTTTGTGACCATAATGCCAGCAACAAACAATAGGGAAGCATTGGAACTGGTATCCATGACAGAAAACGTGAAGAAACGAGGCGGAAGTGGATACGTGGTCAATAAAACAAAGAAGATCATGGAAGAATACCTGCAGTAGATCAGCTGCAGGTATTTTTCTATGATCGATGATGCAATTATAAAATAAAATTTATAATTTCTTTACAACCAATTCATTGCTATTCTGCATAGGTTTGCGTATAATTACCATTATACTTAAATGTGATATCCATAATAGAACAGATATCAAAGAAGGAGAAGTCTATGAGAGATAAATTCAACCAATTCATGCAGGGCAGATACGGAAATGACGATCTGAACCGCTTTTTAATGAAGATTATTTTAGCAGCATTTGTACTATCACTATTTACAGGAAGAATCGTATTTGGCGGCGTAGTATCACTTAGCCGTATTTTTTATTGGATCGCATTAGCACTTTTGATTTATTGCTATATCCGTATGTTTTCAAGAAACATCTATAAACGAGCCGGAGAAAACAGATGGTTCCTGAATAAAACATCCAATATGCGGGGACTCTGGAGCAATAGAAAATACAAAGCACAGCAGATGAAGAACTACCATATTTACAAATGTCCAGGATGTGGACAGAAGATCAGAATTCCAAGAGGAAAAGGAAAGATAGAAGTCCGTTGTCCAAAGTGTCGTACCACATTCGTAAAGAGGAGCTAAAATGTTTGGGTATATCATTGTCAACAAACCAGAGATGAAATTCCGAGAATTCGATGTCTATCACGGATACTATTGTGGTTTGTGCAGAAAATTAAAAGAACATTATGGAAAGTTTGGACAGATCACACTTTCCTACGATATGGTCTTTGTATTGATGACCTTAACTAGTCTTTATGAACCAGAAACAACAAAGAGTATGAAACGCTGTGTCACACATCCATTGCAAAAACATGAGGAAAGAGTAAACAATATCACGGATTATGTCGCACACATGAATATTTTGTTAACTTATTACAAATGTAAAGATGATTGGAACGATGACCGTAAATTAAAGAAGTTAGTATTAGAAAAAATCTTATACCATAAGAGTGGATTTTCCAGAAATTTTTATAGGGAAAAATGGAACAAGATCAATGATATATTAGAAAAGTTGTCAGAAGAAGAGAAACAAGAGAATCAGGATATCGATCAGATGTCAGGGATGTTTGGAAAGATCATGGCAGAGATCATGTTGTATCAAGATGATGAGTGGAAAGAACTTCTGGAGCAATTTGGATTTTTTCTTGGTAAATTCATTTACTTGATGGATGCATATGAAGATATTGAAGATGATCTGAAGAATCATAACTATAATCCACTGAAAAATATATATACAAAACCGGAATTTGAAGATATGATCCATCAGATTCTAACGATGATGATGGCAGAGTGTTCGAAAGCTTTTGAACAGCTTCCACTGATCGATGATATAGATATATTGAGAAATGTCTTATATTCCGGAGTATGGTATCGATACGAACAGGTACGAGAGAAACGAGAAAAAGAAAAGGAAGAAAAGAATGTCTGATCCATATGAAATTCTAGGAGTGCAAAGAGGTGCTTCAGAAGAAGAAATAAAAAAAGCATATAAAAGATTAAGCAGAAAATACCATCCAGATGCCAATCTTGATAATCCAAAGGCAGCTGAGGAGAAATTTAAAGAGCTCCAGCAAGCTTATCAACAGGTTATGAAGGAGAAAACAACCGGATACAGCCAAAGTTCTTATGGTGGATACCAGAGTCAGGGGAATCCTTATGGTGGACAAGGGAATCCATATGGAAATCAACAAGGAAATCCGTATGGAGAATGGAATCCATTTGAGGATATTTTTGGACAATTTAGTGGCTATTACACAAATGGTGGAGCTCAGCAAAGACAGAAGACAACGACAGGATATGAGAAGGACACGCATTTAAGAGCAGCAGGTAATTATGTAAGGAATGGTTATTATCAGGAAGCAAGGAATGTTTTAGATGGCATGGAACCAGCCAGAAGAAATGCGAGATGGTACTATTACAGTGCAGCTGCCAATCAAGGCCTTGGAAATAATGTAACTGCTATGGAACATGCAAAACAGGCAGTTTCCATGGAACCTGATAATTATGAATATCAGATGTTATTACAACAGCTGCAAGGAAATGGTTCTTGGTATCAGCAAAGACAAAGTACTTATCAGAATCCATATTCCACAGGTGGAGACTGGTGTATGAAGATGTGCATGTTAAATTTGATGTGCAACTGTTGTCTCGGTGGCAGATACTGGTGTTGATCTGTAAAACAACACTGATTTAGGAGGGAAGACAATGAGCAAAGTAATAGGAATAGATTTGGGAACAACAAATTCTTGTGTAGCAGTGATGGAAGGTGGAGTACCAGTTGTGATCTCAAATGCAGAAGGTGGAAGAACCACGCCATCAATAGTGGCATTTGCGAAAAATGGAGAACGACTGGTTGGAGATCCAGCAAAACGACAGGCGGTAACGAATGTGAGTCGTACAGTTGCATCCGTAAAACGTCAGATGGGAACAGATCGTAAAGTAAAAATTGATGGGAAGAAATATACACCAGAAGAAATTTCAGCGATGATACTGGCCAAATTAAAAAAGGATGCAGAAAGCTATCTCGGGGAAGAAGTAACGAGAGCCGTGATCACAGTACCAGCTTATTTTAGCGATGCTCAGAGACAGGCTACAAAGAATGCTGGAAAGATTGCGGGATTAAGTGTGGAACGTATCATTAACGAACCGACATCTGCTGCATTGGCGTATGGACTAGACAAATCCGTATCCCAGAAGATTATGGTATATGATCTTGGTGGAGGAACTTTTGACGTTTCGGTGATCGAGATTGGTGATGGAGTTGTCGAAGTACTGGCAACGGCAGGAAATAACCATCTTGGAGGAGATGATTTTGACCAGAGGATCATGAATTATCTGATCGGGGAATTTAAAAAAGCAGAAGGGATCGATCTGTCCAAAGATCAGACCGCTGTTCAGAGAATCAAGGAAGAGGCAGAAAAAGCAAAGAAAGAGTTATCTTCTTCTATGACTGTACAAGTTAATCTGCCATTTATCGCAGTAGGGAAAGATGGTCCTAAACATATGGATATCACATTAACCAGATCCAGATTTGAAGAACTGACTTCAGATCTGATCGATCAGACAGCAGGACCAGTTCACCAGGCGTTATCTGATGCAGGAATCAGTACCAGCGAACTTCATATGGTATTGTTAGTCGGTGGATCTACCAGAATGCCGGCAGTTTCAGAGAAAGTAAGACAGTTAACAGGCAAAGAACCAAGCAAGAACATGAATCCAGATGAATGTGTAGCCCTGGGTGCAGCAATCCAGGGTGGAAAGATTGCAGGAGAAGCAGGGTTAAATGAGATTTTATTAATGGATGTTACACCGTTGTCCTTATCCATTGAGACAGCTGGAGGCGTTGCAACTAGATTGATCGACCGAAATTCTACAATCCCAACAAGATACAGTCAGATTTTTACGACAGCAGCAAATTTCCAGACAACTGTAGAAATCAAAGTTTTGCAGGGAGAGCGTGCGATGGCAAGGGACAATCAGGTCCTTGGAACTTTTAAATTAAAAGGGATCAAGAGAGCTATGCGTGGGGTTCCACAGATCGAAGTAACATTTGATATCGATGTCAATGGAATTCTGAATGTGTCTGCCAAAGATCTTGCGACAGGAAAAGAACAGTCCATTACGATCACAGCAAGTTCTAACATGTCAGATAAAGACATAGAACGAGCAATGGAAGATGCTAAGGCATATGAATCCGAAGATCAGGAAAAACGTGATGCGATCGGAAGTTATAATGAGGGAGAAAATATGCTTTATAAGGGTGAGGCATATTTAGCCCAGCATAAAAAAGAATTATCCAGAGAACAAAGATCAGAGTTGAAATCAGCAATTAGTGATCTGAAACATTCGATGAAACGGATCAAACCACAAAATATTACAGAAGAACAAGGCAGAGCGATCAAAGAAGCATCGGAACGTGTAAATCAGTTGATACGATAGGAAAGTGTTTGGACCGATTGTATTAATGGATATGAAAATAGAATAAAAGATATAAAAATGGGAAGATTAATGACTATAAAAGCAGAAAATATAGTGATAAATCTTCTCATTTTTTACTATAGACAAATCTATTGTATAGGTGTATGATGCAAATAGTTAGTTAAGACTAACCTAAGGAGGAATCAATGAGATATCAAGTAGAATTAAGTCATGTAAAATGGAAAAAATGTATGCAGATGCAGATGGCGATGCATTGTGCACCTGTGCTTGCAGGGCTAAAGCCATCCAATGCAGTAACTCTCGACTATATTGACTCAAAAGAATTAATTCAGTCACTTGCGGGAAGTGATATCAAGTGTGGACTGATCTATTCAGGAAATGGTAAATGTCTCTGGCTGCTGTATCGTGAACAGCAAGTTAACCAGTATCTGATGGATCCAGAAAACCAAAGATTTTTAAAACACTGCGGCTATTCATCCTTTCAGATTCAAAATATCCTTTATACACTTAAGAATCGTTACAGGCTTTACAAAGCAGGGCAGGCAGATTTTCCACATGAACTTGGCTTAATTCTCGGATATCCATTATGTGATGTGATCGGATTTATCAAAAACAATGGACAAAATTGTTTATATTGCAGCTACTGGAAGGTTTACGACAACCTTTCTCAGACGAAAAAGATCTTTGAAGTTTATGATAAAGTTCGTTTCCAGATGGTCAAACTTGTGGAATACGGAAAGAGTTTTAAAGAACTCGTCGACATGTACACAAATTATCAGGTACCTAGGTATGCTTAACTAAAAATAAAACATTCAAACAAAAAAGAAAGACAATCATTAGGAGGATAAGTCATGAGCGAAGTAATCGTTGCATTTTGGACAGGAACAGGAAATACAGCAGAAATGGCAGAATATGTTGCAGAGGGAATCAAAGAAGGCGGAGCTGAGGCAAAAGTTGTTTCTGTAGATGATATCAGCGCAGCAGATTTAAAAGATGCAAAAGCATTTGCACTTGGATGCCCATCTATGGGAGTTGAACAGTTAGAAGAATCAACAATGGAACCATTTGTTGAAGAAGTCTGCGGATTCGCTTCAGGAAAAACAATCGGATTATTCGGATCTTACGGATGGGGAGACGGAGAATGGATGAGAAACTGGGTAGAGCAGATGGAAGGAGCAGGAGCAACTGTTGTTGGCGGAGAAGACGCAATCTGTCAGGAAGCTCCAGATGAAGATGCTCAGGATGAATTAAAAGCCATGGGTAAACAGCTGGCAGCAATCTAATTTATAAATAAAGAATAAGAAAATAAACAGCCGGGCGTATGGATCATATGTCCGGCTGTATTAAAAACAGCAAGACAATATCTAGAAGGAGGGAACACAAAATGAGTATTGTAATTATTGGAGGACATGACCGCATGGTACGTCAGTATGAAACAATCTGTAAGAAGCATAACTGCAAGGCAAAGATATTTACACAGATGCCATCATGTCTGAATAAGAAAATTGGGAATCCGGATTTAGTCGTATTATTTACGAACACAGTTTCACACAAAATGGTACGTTGTGCTGTCAGTGAAGCAAAGAATAAAAATATTGAAGTAGTAAGAAGTCACTCAAGCAGTCAGGCTGCATTAACAGAAATTTTAGAGCAACGTTGTGAAATTGCATAACGAAAAAATATAAAAAACCCCTTGACAGTATTTTGAAGTTAGAATATACTAACAAATTGTAAAAGGAAATTAGTTTACACTAACAAAAGATAGTTACAACTAACAATGATAGAATAGAGAAAAAGGGGAAGATATCATGCCTTTAATTATGGTTGGAATTGGAGAAACATGTACAATTCAGAGAATCGGTGGAAGTGAAGAAACAAGAAGATTCTTATCAAACCTCGGTTTTGTACAGGGAGCAGAAGTAACTGTATTATCAGCAATCGGAGGAAATGTCATTGTGAACATTAAAGACTCCAGAGTTGCAATTAATAAGGATATGGCTAGACATATTATGGTTTAATATGTTTGTTATATTGCGTTTATAGGAATAAATTGTCACGTAGCGGTTTATTTGATAGATGCTTGATAGATTTGAAGACAATGAAATATTGAGAAGAAAGGAGATATGACCATGACTTTAGGAGACGCAGCAGTTGGAAGCACAGTTATAGTTGCAAAGATCGATGGAGACGGTGCTTACAAACGTCGTATTATGGATATGGGAATCACAAAAGGAAGCGAAATTTTCATTCGTAAAGTAGCTCCCCTTGGAGATCCTGTTGAAATTACAGTCAGAGGATACGAACTTTCTGTAAGAAAGAATGATGCTCAGTGTGTATTAGTTAAAGAAGCTTAATACATAAGAGTTAGTAGTATCTAATAAAAGTTAGTAATATCTAATATCAAGAAAAGCTATTATTTAAGAGGGAAGCAATTCCCCAGGGAGGTAAAAAAGAAATGGCTATTAATATCGCACTTGCGGGTAACCCGAACTGTGGTAAAACTACCATGTTCAATGCCCTGACAGGAGCTAACCAGTATGTTGGTAACTGGCCAGGTGTTACCGTAGAAAAAAAAGAAGGTAAATTAAAAGGAAAGAGAAAAGGGGAAGACATCACGATCACTGACCTTCCAGGTATCTATTCTCTTTCACCATATACATTAGAAGAAGTAGTCAGCCGAGACTTCTTACTAAATGAAAATCCAGATGTTATCATCGACTTAGTTGATGCAACTAACATCGAGAGAAACTTATATCTGACAACACAGCTGATCGAAACTGGTGTACCAGTTGTCATCGCGTTGAATATGGCAGATTTATTAGAAAAACGTGGGATCAAAATTGATGTGGAACGTCTTTCTATGTTATTAAACTGTCCAATTGTTGAGACATCTGCATTAAAAGGAAAAGGTCTTGACGAAGTAGTGGAAGAAGCAATCAAAGTTGCGAAGAAGAATACCGTAGATCTGCCAAAAGAGATTTTCTCTAAAGATGTAGAAGCAGCGATCGCTGAAGTTAAAAATGTACTTCCATCATCTATTTCTGAAGATAAGAGAAGATGGTATGCAGTAAAATTCCTGGAAAATGACAGCAAAGTAGCAGAAAGCGTAGCACTTTCAGGAAATGGTGCAAAAGTTATAGAAGATAACAGAACAAAGATTGAAAAAGCCGAAGACGATGATATGGAAAGTATCGTAACAGATGGACGTTATCAGTTCATTCAGAAGATCGTTTCCACTACAGTGAAGAAGAGCGGAGGAAAATTAACGATTTCTGATAAGATCGACCGTATTGTGACAAACCGTATCTTAGGTATCCCAATCTTTATCGCGATCATGTTTGTTGTATACTATATTTCTGTAACAACGATCGGTACATTAGTAACAGACTGGACAAATGATACATTTGTAGCTGAGATGATCCAGCCAGCCGCTCAAAGCTTCTTAAAAGGAATCGGTGCAAGCGCAGCAATCCAGGATCTGATCGTTAATGGTATCATTGGTGGTTTAGGAGCTGTCCTTGGATTCGTTCCTCAGATGGCAATCTTATTCTTATTCCTGTCTATCTTAGAAGACTGTGGATATATGGTACGTATTGCGTTCGTAATGGACCGTGTATTCCGCCACTTCGGATTATCAGGTAAATCCTTCATTCCATTACTGATTTCTTCAGGATGTGGAATTCCTGGTATCATGGCATCTAAGACGATCGAACAAGACAACGACAGACGACTGACAATTATGACAGCAACATTCATTCCATGTGGAGCGAAACTTCCAGTTATCGCTATGATGGGTGGTGTTATGACAAGTTATGCAACAGGAAGTTATGAAGCAGGTGGATTAATGGCACCATGTATGTACTTCATTGGTATCGTAGCCGTATTAGTTGCAGCAATCATCTTAAAGAAGACAAAACCATTCTCTGGAAAGCCAGCTCCATTCGTAATGGAACTTCCACAGTATCATATCCCATCTGCTAAGACAGTATTACTTCATGTATGGGAAAGATTAAAAGGATTCATCATCAAAGCCGGAACAATCCTGTTCTTAGCTTGTGTTGTTATGTGGTTCTTAAGTGGATATGGATTCGTCAATGGTTCATTCGGAGCTGTTGAAGATCCAGGAAACAGTTTATTAGCAGTTATCGGTGGAGCGATCGCACCAATCTTTGCACCACTTGGATTTGACAACTGGAAAGCTGTTGCAGCTTCTTTATCAGGATTCTCCGCAAAAGAATCTATCGTATCAACAATGGGTGTACTTGCAAACGTAACTGGAGATGCATCAGAAGATGCTGTCACAGTAGCAGAAGCAGTAAGAACTTGGTTCCCAAGTGCTGTAGCAGCATTTTCATTCTTACTGTTTAACCTGTTAGACTCTCCATGTTTAGCAGCAATCTCTACAATGGCAAAAGAAATGCAGTCTAGAAAATGGTTCTGGTTTGCGATTCTTTTCCAGAATATTTTTTCTTATGTTGTAACGCTGATCGTATATCAGATCGGTACATTTGCAACAGGTGGAGCATTTACAGTAGGAACAGCAGTAGGTATCGTGTTATTGCTTGTAATGTTATTCCTGCTATTCAGACCAGATCCATACAAAGATCAGAAAGTATATTCAAAGAGATCTGTTCAGGCGTAGTCGAAATGGTATATAATAGAGGGGCTGGATGTGTAAACATCCGGCTTCTTGCTTATCAAATTTCATATAAAAAAGATATGATATAAAGGAGGGACGATTATGAATCCAGTAAGTATTATCATATTGTTATTGATTATTGCATATTGCGCATTTGTTATTTATAAACAGGTGCAGAAGAAGAAACAAGGCGGATGTGGAGGCAACTGTGCAGGCTGCTCAGGATGCAGCAGTTTTCAGGTGAAGGATTCATCAGTCAAGAAAAAAGGAAGGTAATCAGCAATGGGAAATTCAACAGGTTCTATGTTTTATGCATTTGCAATCTTTATTGGATTATATCTTATCGGGGTGATCGGATACCAGCTTTATAAACTGATCCGTAAATTACTAAATAAATAATGTAAAGTAAAAAGAGGTATCATAAAATGGCAGATATTATTATTGTACTCATCCTTATTGTTATCGCAGTTTTTGCGATCAAACAGACAAAGAAACATATGCATGGGGAAAGTCCTTGCTGTGGCGGCGGATCGGGTACTGTAAAGAAAGTAAAAGAAAAACATTTAGATGGTCCCGTGATGGGAACGAAAACAATGAAGATCAAAGGTATGACTTGTGAACACTGTGTCAACAATGTGACAAATGCGATCAATAAAGTTGCAGGAGCTTCAGCAAAAGTATCTTTAAAAGATAAAGAAGCAATTATTTCATATGATCGTGAATTAAGTAATATTGAGCTTAGAAAAGCAGTAGAAGATGCAGGATATGAAGTCATATCACTTTCATAAAGAACGGTGTTGTAGAAGAAGTTATCGAAACCAGTAGAAAACAAAAAAGCACTTTTAAGATCTGTAATATACAGAAAAAAGTGCTTTTGTTTCAAATTATTTGTTTTGATTGCTGAGAGCTTTAATATGTTCTTCAGAATTCAGATGTGCTTTGATCGCATGAAAGCTTTCAGGGCTGATCACATGTTCCATACGGCAGGCATCTTCAGCTGCAATCTCTGCAGGAACTCCAAGTTTGATCAGCATGTTAGATAAAACAGTATGGCGCTCAAAAATCGTATCAGCAATCTTATGACCAGCTTCAGTTAAAGAGATGAAACCATCAGAATCAACGGTGATCATATCAGAATTACGAAGATTTTTCATAGCAATACTGACACTTGGTTTAGAGAAATTCAAATAATGAGCAATATCAATGGATCTTACAGACCCTTTGTTTTGTTTCAAAATTAAAATAGCTTCCAAATAATTTTCAGCGGATTCTTGTATTTTCAAAAAGATTCCTCCTTACTAATAATTGTATATCTAGTCTACAAGATATGTTTATTTTGGTTATCATTGTATCATAAACAGTGTGTATTTTCAATGGAAGCACATGAGAAAAAATACCGTGAAAAAATAAAAAAATTAAGAAAAACTATTGACAAAATGGTTAGGTAATGCTAACCTTATATATGTAATTAGATGAGACTAACTCATCAAAACGACCTTTATATAGTATAATCATTTATGTAGTATGAATGCGAGATAAAGTGTCATGCCATAGACTTTATCCCGCAGTCATGCATACAACAGCAAGGCAAGGTGGAGAACAGCATGTGCCAAGAACAAGTAGAGAAGGCTTTACAACAAAGTGGTAAGAGAATCACACAACAGAGAAAGATTCTACTAGATGTTATCTTGAATGGAGAATGGGAATGCTGCAAAGAGATCTATTACGAAGCAGTCAAACGAGATTCTTCCATTGGAATGGCAACAGTATACCGCATGATGACAACACTCGAAGAGATCGGAGTCATCGAGAGAAGATGCGTATTTCGAGTAAGAGATGAAGTAGAGCTTTAAAATTAAATCAATCATAAAAAATTAAGAAAGTATTTGGTTTCAATCAATGAAATCAGATACTTTTTCTGTTATAGTAAAAGAAAAGGGAGAATTGTGGTTATGAAAAAGATACTATATCATATCTTTCTCTTGCTCTGTATTGCAGTATTTTGCATTAGCGCCTATAAGCTGTATGGATATTATAAATCTTATAAAGAAGCGAAAGATACTTATGAAAAGATAAAAAAAGACAATGTAAAGAAGACAAATGGAGATAGAACGATTGATTTTGATAAACTTCGGGCAAAGAATCCAGACATTGTTGGCTGGGTTTACGCAAAGGGGACAGGAATTGATTATCCGATCGTTCAAGGTAAAGATAACGAAGAATATCTTCATATGGATTACAATAAGAAAAAAAGCAGTTCAGGGACGATCTTTTTAGATCACGGATGTGATAAGTCGTTTATCTCAGATAATAATATCATTTATGGACACCATATGAAAAATGGAACGATGTTTGCCAAGCTGCTAAAATTCAGAGAAGAATCCTTTCTAAAGAAACATCATGTGATCATTTTATATACTCCAAAGAAGACAATGCATTTGAAAGTAATCAGTGCTTATGCGGTAAAAGCACAGGATCAGATGCCGATCACATTTGCAAATGAAACGCAGAAGAAAGAATATATCACAAAGATTCGGAGAATGAGTGAACCATCGATTAAGCTGGATGATAAGAAGATCGATCGTATTTATACATTTGTGACATGCAGTTATGAAAGAGATGATAATAGGACATATGTACATGCAGTGGAAGAATGACAAGGATGATAGAAAGTGTTAGATCAAGATGAAAAAAATGAAACTAACAAAGAAGAATAAAAAAGAATTAAAGATGATCTGTGGAGTTTTAATCTTTTTTGCAGTGATCTTTATATGGATCGTACAGAATATCGGTCTGCCGATCAAGACACAAGTAGAAAAAGGCCGGATCAAGGTGATCGACATATCATCCTATAACGGGACAGTCAATTGGAAGAAGGTCAAAGACCATAATGTCAATCATGCGATGATCAAGATCGGTTCAGGGATGAATGAGAAGAGAGCAGGAAGGAAAGACAGTAAATTTGATACCAATTTCCGCAATGCAGGATATGCATCAATTCACAGAGGCGTTTATTATTATTCTTATGCGAAGACAACCAGTGATGCAAAAAAAGAAGCCAGACACTGCTTAAAACTCCTCAAAGAGCAGGGAATCGATCCGACAGATTTAGATCTCCCAGTGGCATTTGATATCGAAGAAGAAGCGGTATTTCAGACAGGAAGACGTAATGTGACAGCAGTCACGACAACATTTTGTGATGAGATAAAGAAAGCAGGATTTGAGCCTATGGTTTATTCAGGAGCTTCAGCACTTCGAAATTATTTTGAATATAGTAAGATCAGAGAATATAAGATCTGGGTGGCACATTATACGAAAGCATCCGCACCAGCAATCCCATTTTCTTATGATATGTGGCAGTATACAAGCAGAGCTGTTATAAATGGGGCTAATACAGGAATGGGGTATTGTGATCTGAATTATTATCTGGTAGACAAGAATTACAAAGAATAAAAGAACTTCAGAATATGAAAGAAATAACATATTCTGAAGTTCTTTTGGTTTAAAGAAAAGATGATGTAATCTCCATCATGATCGAAAAGAGAAAACAAACAATAAATGCAGCCCAGAAAGAGATGTTTGTAACACGTTTCTTTGGCCAGGTCTGTCGGATATCTTTCTGAAACCATGTTTTTATATAGCCGAGCCGTTCATTCAGATAAGCAATCGCAACGAGCAGAAAGATACTAAGAATAAGTCCGATCAATGCAACAGGAATGGATGCAATGATCGAAGATACCGTTACTGTATTTGCAGTATCAAGATTGTTTACACCAAAAAGTGAAACTTTTGATATTGCATAAGTTAAAAGGATGGAAGATCCATTAAAAATCATGTGAGCAGTTATGGTTGCAAAAATGGAATCTGTTGCTTCTAATAAGCATCCAAATACGATACCCAAAAAGAATGCATAGGAAAACTGCTGAAAGTTCATATGAGCTATACCAAAAAGCAAAGCAGATAATAAGATTCCTTTGATGGGATTAGCTTTTCGCAGTCTGGAATAAAGTACTCCACGGAACAGTATCTCTTCCACAAGACCTGGAAGAAAAGCGGTTGTAAAAACTGATAATCCAAGACTCTGCATCACTTTCTGTGTCATAGTGTTGGTTGTAACATCTTGAAAAAACAAATTGGCGATCATAGTAATAAACCCTGCAACTGGACGGATCGTAAAGGCAAGAAGGATCACGAGAAAAAATGAACCAATATGGATCTTATGCATTCGTAATGTCTTCTTTGTATCATCTCCACAGATCTTAAGATAAAGAAAAGCGGCAATGAGTAAAATACCATAAAATAAAGTAGTAAAAAGATATGTGTTGGTAATAAAAATCCCCATTCCAGTGGAAAGTATAAAATACAAGATCACATAAAACAGGCTGAAGCAGCCAGCGGATTTGATATATTTCATGGAGTTACCTCGCTATTTTTTTAAGATTCCATTGTCTGTGATCGTGATCAGTCCGTCCTTTAACAGGCGTCCAACTGCACGTTTAAAAGCAGCCTTGCTAAGTCCAAGCTCACGTTCGATCGTAGCAGGTCTCGCCTTATCATTAAATGGAAGACGGCCATCATAGCTTTCAATGGTATCCATGATTAATTTCGCATCACGATCAATCTGAAGGTAAGCTTTCTCATGAGGGCTTAGGGATAATTTACCATCTTCATTCACTTTTGTAACACGAAGGTTAAGCTGTTCACCAATTACGATTTTATTGTGAATCTCGCGTTTTGGGATACGTCCAAGGAACTGATCTTCTACAGCAACAAAAGCACCATGATCAGGGTTGATATTATAAACAGTGGCATGCACCCAATCGTTGACTTTAAAATGATGATCTGTCGATAATAATTTACCAATCTTCATTGTTGCACAAAGACGATCACTCTTATCAATATAAAGAGAAACCAGATATTCTTTATTTGGACGGATATGTCCTAACTGTTCTTTAAATGGAAGAAACAGATCTTTTTCTAGTCCCCAGTCAAGGAAAGCACCAATTTTGCTAACTTCTTTGACACGTAGAGGGCGGATCGCACCTAATGTGATCTTTGGAATATGAACGGTAGCAATTGGGCGATCCTCAGAGTCCTTATAAACAAAACATGAAATCTGATCACCGATCCTTGCACCATCTGGAACTTGTTTGGCAGGAAGAAGGATACTTCCATCTGTTACATCCTTTTGGTCATTGACATAAACACCAAACTCCTTTTTCTTCACAATATATAAATCTTGAAATTTTCCTAATTGAATCATATTTATCCTCTTTCTTAATTTTTAGATTTGTCAGACACTTAATCGTTGATTTTTGTCGTTTTCACACATTATAACACAGTTCCATAAAAAAGCGAAAGAAAAAGCCTGAAAACAGCATAAAAACGTGGTTTATTTGAAGTTTTTACTTGACTTAGATGAGGAAAGCCTATAGAATTATCTTATGCAAATTCAAAGACATATACAATTATGTTTGAGTTGAGATTAGGAGGAAAATTTAATGAACAAGACAGAATTAGTTGCAGCAATTGCAAAGAAAACAGAATTGTCTAAAAAAGATGCAGAAAAGGCATTAAAAGCTTTTACAGATGTAGTTGCAGAAGAATTAAAGAAAGGTGAGAAGATCCAGTTAGTAGGATTCGGAACTTTTGAAGTATCTGAAAGAGCTGCAAGAGAAGGAAGAAACCCTCGCAGCGGAGAAGTTATGCACATTGCAGCTTCTAAAGCACCTAAATTCAAAGCAGGAAAAGCTTTAAAAGATATTGTAAACGAATAGAATGTTCATTTGATATTACATTAACTGCCGGTTTCTATGGATCCGGCAGTTTTTCTATATCTATTTCAGCAATATAACATAGAAGAAAGAAGGAGACATAATCATGCGTTTAGACAAGTTTTTAAAAGTATCCAGACTGATCAAGAGAAGAACTGTTGCGAATGAAGCCTGTAGTGCAGGAAGAGTTCTAGTGAACGGCAAAGCAGCGAAAGCTGGAACAAATGTGAAACCAGGAGACAGAATAGATATCCAGTTTGGAAATAGAGAGACAGCAGTAGAAGTAGTTTCTATAGCAGAGACAGTGAAGAAAGATGAGGCAGCAGATCTGTACAAGTTTTTATAGGTATGTTTTATAAGCTTTGTTCATAAGATGTATAAAACATTTTGGGAGGAAGTTTAGTATGATAGAAGAGAGACAACCTTTAAGAGCACATAAGATCAGCTTATCAAACCGATCTCTTGGCGTGATCACAGGGGTAAAAGATGTTGTTTCTTTTGATCTTAATGAGATCATTCTTGACACAGATCAGGGACTGTTAATGATCAAGGGAAAGAATCTCCATGTAAAGAAATTACTGGTTGAGAAGGGTGAAGTAGAGATTACGGGAAAGATTGACAGTTTTTTATACTCTAATATAGAAGAGCCAGGAAAGAAAGAAGGATTATTAGGAAGGTTACTGAAATAATGAAAGAGACTGTAACCGATCCGTTGTTATTTTTTCTTGCGTCAATTTTATTTGGTGTATGTTTGCAGGCAATATATGATGTTATTCGTGGAATTCGAAGAGTATTCTATCATAAAAGCGTGTTTTTGTTTATAGAAGATATAGGATTTGGAATATTTACAGCAGTGATGGCATTTATATTTCTTTGTACATATAACGATGGCGAGTTAAGAGGATTCTTTTTCCTCGGAATTGTGATCGGAATGATTCTATATTATCAATTATGCAGCAAGTTCCTTTTGAGGGCTGTCACACATATTACAGAGAAGCTAAAGAAGATCATAAGGCAATTTGAAAAAGTATGTTTAAGACCAGGAATTCATATCAAGAGAAACCTGAAATGGCAATTGAAAAAAGAAAAAAAACAAGTTACAATGGCACTAAAGAAACAAATAAAAAGAGGTGGTAAAAGTGACAATACGAAAGAAACAAAATAAGCTGGATCAGAGGACAAAGATCATCATGATCATTGTTCTGATATTTGTAGTCATTTTAGCATTTTCCTATATCAATCTACGACAGAAATCAAAGAAGATCGCCAAAGAGCAGCAGCAGGTGGAATCCCAGATCAAGAAACAAGAAGAGAAGAAAAAAGAATTAAAGAAGAAAAAAGAATATATCAAGACAAAAGAATTTATTGAAAAGACAGCCACAGAGAAGTTTGGACTATTGTACCCGGGAGAGTACTTACTCAAAGGATCAGATGACTGATAAACAACAGAATTAAAAAATTTAGGGGGGGGGAACAAACGTTCCTCCCTTCGTTTTGCTTATAATGTGAAAGACGAAATTTTAGCTAAAGATAAAAGGCGGAAATTTCGTCTTTTTTTTCCGCCTTAAGTGGAAAAAGACGAACTATATTCTTATGTGCATATTGCATATAATTTAGTACAGAAGGAGAAAAGTAATGGAAATATCAAACAAACGATGTATCCAGATTCTGAAATTATTGTTGAAAAATAAAGAATGTATGACAGGAGATAATCTTGCAGTTGCAATCGGAGTGTCTTCAAGAACCATTCGAAATGATATGAAAGATTTAAATAGAGCATTGGAAGATCATGGTGCAAGCGTTGTATCAGAGATTGGACAAGGATATTATTTAAAGATTGAAGATCAGGAAAAATTTTTAGCATTTCAGAATGAGATGGAAGAACAAAAAAGAGAAAAAGATTTTAAAAATATTATTCCATCAGAGCCAGAAGACAGAGTAAAGTATATTATTTCAAAGTTATTGCTGTCGATACTCAATGGAAGAAAAGAAAAAATAGAGTTTTTTGATCTGGAAGAAGAACTTTTCATTAGTACTTCTACTTTAAAGAAAGACTTTCGAAATATCGATAAAGTTTTAAAACCTTATGATCTTAAAATCAGTATCACAAAGAAAGATGGTGTGAAGATCGTAGGAGATGAGGCGAAGATACGATATTGTATTTCAGAATATATCTTTAACAGCAAAGGGTATTTTGGAATAGAAGAAAATCAATTTTATCAAAGTATTTTTAAAGAACAGGAAATTGAAAAATTAAGAGAAATTTTACTTGATGTAATTTCGGTTTATAATTTAAGACTTACAGATCTGGCATTTAAAAACGTTTTGATTCATAGTTTGATCATGTTAAAACGCTTTGCAAGGCAAAAGAGTGTGACATATGAAGAAAATGATATCAAAACATTTGAAAAGAAAGTTGAATTTGAATGTGCTCAGGAGATCATCAAACGCATTCAGCAAGACTTTGAAGTAGATCTTGGAAATGAAGTTTATTATTTGACACAGCACTTGATTTCAAGTCAGAGATTTTTGATTGATGATCCAAAAGAAGATTATGAATACAAAAACGAAATTGAAAAAATTCTGATAAAGATCAAGGAAGAGACAAACATTGATCTTTCCGATGATAAACAGCTGATTAATGGATTGGCAATGCACTTGAGTGCGGCACTTCAGAGAATGCGGTTCGATATGAATATTCGAAATGAATTTTTAGATTCGATCAAGAATATGTATCCACTGGCATTTGAACTTGCAGTGATCGCAGGAGAGATCATTGAAGAGAATTTCCAGTTTAGGACACAAGAAAATGAAATCGGTTTCTTGGCGATGCATTTTGGAGCAGCATTGGAAAGAAAAGGGCTTAATGAGAAAAAACCAAGAAAGAAAGCAATTATCGTGTGCTATGCAGGAGTTGCAACAGCGATGCTGATTAAAGAAAAGATTGAACAGAATTTTGGACATAAGATTGAAGTGCTCAAAACATGTTCGCAACAGGAAGTAAGTCAAGAGTTGATCGATCAGGTGGATCTTGTATTGACAACGGCAGAACTTTCAGAACTTAAATCTGACAAAATAAAGAAAATAAATCTATTTTTGGATGAAACAGATATTCAGTTCATAGGAAATATTTTAAAAGAAGATCAAAAAGATGAAATTGATTATCGAAAGATTTTTCGAAAAGAATTATTTTTCTATGATGTGGAATTTAAGAATAAAGAAGAAATTCTTGAACATATGACAAGAGAGATGCAGATACGAGGATTGATCAGTAAAGAAGGAAGTAAATCCGTATTTAAAAGAGAAGAAATGTCGACGACAGAACTGGGCAATATGGTAGCAATACCGCATGCAATGTCAAATGACTCTGAAGAGGCAGTCGTATCCGTTATGATCTTAAAGAAACCAATCCTCTGGGAAAATGAAAAAGTGCAGGTTGTACTTTTACTCAATGTACCAAAGTCACAATACAATATGTGGGAAGTTGTATTTAAACGATTATATCAATATCTGATTGGTGATCAAGGGGTTACAAAATTGATCAAAGATAAAGATTATGATGATTTTATTCGTCATTTGGAAAGAAATGAATAGGAAGGAAATATCATGGAATCACTAGTATTAAATAAAGACAACGTTAAATTGAAGGTAAAAGCTTCTGATTGGGAAGAAGCGGTTAGAATTGGGGCAGGGATGCTTGTAGAACAAGGATGTGCAAAACAATCTTATGTTGATGGTATCATTGCTTCTGTCAAAGAATTAGGGCCTTACATTGTCATTGCAGATGGAATCGCAATGCCGCACACAAGACCAGAACAGGGAGCTATTGGGATCGGTTGTAGTCTGATCACACTGGATCAGCCAGTAAAATTTGATGGAGATGACAGTGAAGTAAAAGTTATGATCTGTTTTTCAGCAGTAGACAGTGAAAGCCACATGGATATTCTTAAGATGATCGTTGAGTTTGTAGAGCGCGGACTCATTGATGATATAGCTAAAGCAACGACTTATGAAGAGTTACTTGAAGTGATCAAAGAGAAATAGTTTTAAAAAAGAAAGGAGACGAAACTATGTTACAGATTTTAACAGTATGCGGAGCAGGACTGGGAAGCAGTTTTGCATGTCAGATGAGTGTAGACGCCGTATTAAAGGAACTGGGTGTGGAGGCAAAACTTGACCATACAGACATCTCTAGTGTAGGGGGAGCAAAGGCTGACATCATTCTTTCAGGAAAGAACTTTGAGAAACAGTTTGAGCGTTATACACTGGACTGTCCAACAATTTTTCTCGATCGATTGGTCGATAAAAATGAGATCAAAGAAAAACTGACACCGGTTTTAAAAGATCTTGGAGTTTTATAAAACTAGCAAAATAGAGAGTGAGGAGAAAAAATGCAGGTTTTAAATTTTATCATTAAGAACATCCTGACACAGGCATCTGTTGTCGTAGGACTGATCGCACTGCTTGGTTTAGTGTTACAGAAAAAACCAATTGGTACTGTTGTATCAGGAACAATGAAAACTATCTTAGGATTCTTAGTATTATCCGCAGGTTCAAGCGTTATCCAGGGATCATTAGCTATTTTTGGTGATCTGTTTAATAAGGCCTTTGGACTTAAGGGTCTTGTAGCATCTATCGAAGGTATTAACGGTCAGGCAATGACAGACCTTGGACTTGGATCAGAGATCGCTATCACATTAGCAGGTATCTTTATTGTTAATATTATTTTAGCTCGTATTACACCATTTAAGTACATCTTCTTAACAGGACAGGCTTTATTATGGGAATCTACACTTTGCGTAGTATTTGCTTACTTCTGTGGATTAAGAGGACTTCCATTGATCATCATAGGATCAATCGTTGGTGGTGCATTTGCAACATTAATGCCAGCATTCGCACAGCCAGTTATGCGGCAGATCACCGGTAGTGATGATATCGCATTAGGACATTTCTGTACATTTGGATATATGTTCACAGCATTAATTGCTAAATTAACAGGTGATAAATCTAAATCAACAGAAGATGTTGCATTACCTAAGAGTCTTGAATTCTTACAGGATACATATTTATCAGTAATGGTAGTTATGGTGCCATTTTACTTGATCGTAGCAATCTTTGCAGGACCTAAAGCATGTGCTGAATATGCAGGAGCTACAAACTACATCGTATTCATGTTCTTACAGGCATTACAGTTTGTAACAGGTTTATACGTATTAATGGCCGGTGTTCGTTTACTGTTAGCTGAATTAGTACCAGCTTTCCAGGGAATCTCTATGAAACTGGTTCCAAATTCAAAACCAGCCTTAGACTGCCCAGTATTATTCCCATATGCACCAAACGCAGTAATCTTAGGATTCATCTTTACAACAATCGGATCTATCATCGGTATGTTCTTAACACCAATGCTTGGATTACCAATGATCTTACCTGGAGTTATGAGTAACTTCTTCGCAGGTGGTACAGCTGGTATCTTTGCTAACCAGGTTGGTGGACGTCGCGGAACGATTATTGGATGTATTGCACATGGTATCTTCATCATGATCTTACCAGCTTTACTTTCCCCAATGCTTGGACAGATTGGATTCCAGAACATGACATGTACAGACGTAGATACTGTAGTAACAGGATTCTTCTTCATGATCATTAAATCTATCGCAGGAATCTTCTAAGATTAGAAAGCAAAAGATCATTATAGAAAGTTATACAGGAGGGATGATCAATGTTTTTCTTTGGTAAAAAGAAGAAAGAAAAGAAGCAAGAGCAGGCAGTTCCTGTTGTAAATAAAGAGGAATTGATCGCGAAAGCTTCAGAAAAAGTAACAGAATTAGAAAGTAAAACAGGGGATGAGAGAGTTTCATTATTAAACGAAATCGGATCCCTGTATACACAAGCAGAAGAAACAGATCTGGCAATCCAATATTATGAAGAAAGCTTGGAACTTTGCAAGCAGCACGGAAAAGCGAGCACAGATCTAATGAAACTTTACAATAAAAAACGTCAAGAAGCTGCAGAAGCGAAAGATGATGAAAAAGTAAAGGAATATATGGATAAGGTTCAGAACCTGATGCAGATGTCAAAGGATATGATCCGAGGAAATGCATAACATTTACGGGGAGGAAATTCCACCCTGCAAACATATAATTCATTCGCAACGTATAAGGCAAAATTAAAGGAGTAAAGAAATGTATAAAAATTTGATTGAATTATTTAAAGAAAATGAAGGTAAAGGAGCAGTAGGAGCATTCAACTTACATTGTTTTGAAATGCTTCCAGCAATGATTCAAGCAGCAGAAGAACTGAACGTTCCAATCATTATCCAGACTTCTCTTGGAACAGCTGAATATATTGGTTTTGAACCATTGATCGCAGCTGTAAAAGCTTTAGCAGAAAAATCTTCTGTAAATGTAGCTCTTCATATGGATCATTGTAAAAGCATTGAAGCACTGAAAAAAGCAATCGATCTTGGATATTCTTCTGTAATGTATGATGGATCTGCATTACCAATTGAAGAAAATATCAAAAATACACAAGAAGTTGTAGCATATGCTCATGCACATGGAGTATCTGTAGAAGGTGAGATCGGATCTATCGGTGGAGCTGAAGAAGGTGTTGTAGTAGAAAAAGACGCTGCGATGTATACAAAACCAGAAGATGCACTTCATTATGTTAATGAAACACATGTAGATGCATTAGCAGTATCTATTGGTACAACACATGGTCAGTTCAAATCTAAAGCTAAGATCAATTATGAATTATTAACAGAATTAAAAGCTAAATTAGGACCTGTTGGATTAGTTCTTCATGGAGGAACAGGAGTATCTGATGAAGATATGAAACGTTGTGTACGTGAAGGAATGAAAAAGATCAATGTGGGAACAGAATTAAATAAAAACTATATTGAAGTTGTCAGCAAAACATTCACAGCTGATGATGTAACACCACTGACATCTTTAAGAAATCTGTTAGGACCAGCAAATGAAAGAATCAAAGAAATTGTTATAGATAAGGCTTCATTATTTAAATTATAGGATTAAAAAGTTTAAATAACCCTCTTATATTATATAATTCATCAGGTGCGGCAGGGAGGAATGAATCCCTGCCGCATTTAACTTTTTAGAAAAATATCTATCATTTGAGCGGAGGAAATAAGCATGAAAAAAACGATCGTATTGCTTGCAGGATACCCGGCAACAGGAAAAAGTTATCTTTGTAATAAAATATTAGAAAAACTTCCAGACTTTTTGATCGTATCTCAGGATGATATGAAAGAAAAATTATTTGACCAGTATGGATTTGATAATATGGAAGAAAAAGTAGCCATTGAAAATCAGAGCTGGGAACAGTACTATGAAGTTATGGAAGAAGATCTTAAGAATGGGGATTCCATTATTTCAGATTACCCATTCAGTGTAAAACAGAAAGACAAGATTAAAAATCTTGCAGAGAAATATGAATATCAAGTTGTAACATTCCGCTTGATCGGAGATCTAGAAGTTTTATTTAAGCGTTCACAAAAGAGAGATTTGGATCCAAAGAGACATTTAAGTCATCTGGTATCACGTTATCATAAAGGTGATGTACTAGAAGACAGAAGCAAGGCAGATTGTCTTGTAACCTATGATATTTTTATGGATCGTTGCAAGAACCGTGGATACGGAACATTTGAACTGGGACATCTGATCGAAGTTGATGTAACAGATTTTTCGAAGATTGATTACCCAGCATTGATCAAAGAATTATGTGATCTTGTAGAAGAATAAAGGAGAAACAGATGGGAAGTATTTTTTGTATCGGACAGTCAGCGTATGATATCACGATTCCGCTTGACGGCGCGATCTGTGAGAATCAAAAATACCGCGTGACACAAAAAGAAGAATGTGGAGGCGGACCTGCATTTAATGCTGCATATCTGTGTGCAATGTGGGGAGAAAAAGTAGAATTGATCAGCAGGATCGGAAACGATACTTACGGGAAACGATTGTTAGAAATTGCTGCACAGGCTGGGATCGGAACCAATTATCTGATCAAGGATGATGAGATTGAAACACCGCATAGTTATATTTTTTCAAATCAGGAAAATGGATCAAGAACGTTATTTAATTTCCCAGGTGAGAAAAAAGACATTGAATATAAATATCCGGATGAAGAAGTCTCTGTTATCTTAAGTGATGGACACGAACCAGAGATCAGTGTGGAGGCAATTCATCATTATAAGAGTGCCATTTCAATCGTAGATGCAGGGACATGCAGAGAAAGTACAATGCAGGTAGCAAAAGAAGTAGATTATCTGGTATGTTCTGAAGATTTTGCAAGACAATATACAGGAAAGACGATCAATCTTAATGATCCAAAGAAAGCATGTGAAATCTTTGAAGAAGTAGAACAGATCAATCATAAGCATGCAGTGGTCACACTGGGAGAAAAAGGATTATTATATCGTAGAGATGGAAAGATCACATTGATGCCAGCATTTAAAGTAAAAGCAGTCGATACAAATGGTGCAGGGGACATTTTTCATGGTGCATTTGCATATGCGATTAAGCAGCAATTGGATTTTTATGATGTATTAAAAATAAGCTCTATGGCGTCTGCGATTTCCGTGCAGACATTAGGAGCACAATCCTCCATACCACAATTAACAAAAGTAACAAGCGAACTTCAAAAGAAGGGAAATCATTATGACAAGAGAAGATATCTTTAAAACTGTTGATCACACACTATTAGCCCAGACAGCAACTTGGGAAGAAATTAAAGAAATATGCGATGATGCGATCAAATACCAGACAGCATCTGTATGTATTCCAGCATCTTATGTAAAAAGAGCAAAAGATTATGTTGATGGGAAAATGGCAATCTGTACAGTGATCGGATTCCCAAATGGATATAGTACAACAGCAGTCAAAGAATATGAAACAAAAGATGCTATATTAAATGGTGCAGATGAAATTGATATGGTCATCAACTTAGGAGATGTCAAAGATAAACATTTCGATAAGATCAAAGGCGAAATTGCGTTATTAAAGAGCGCATGTGGAGATAAAATATTAAAAGTTATCATCGAAACATGTCTGTTAACAGAAGAAGAAAAGATTAAGATGTGTGAGATTGTAACAGAAGCAGATTTCATCAAAACATCTACAGGATTCTCAACATCAGGAGCAACATTTGACGATATTGCTTTATTTAAGAAATATGTTGGAGAAAATGTAAAGATCAAAGCAGCAGGAGGAATCAGTTCCTTTGATGATGCTAAGAAATTTATCGAACTTGGGGCAGACCGCCTTGGAACAAGTCGATTAGTAAAAATCGCTAAAGCAGAAGCTTAAAATACAATTTGAGAATATTTATCGTTAACAAAAAGGAATGTTGCATTCGTGCAACATTCCTTTTATCATTTTTATATAGAATGATGAGAAGAGGAACAGTATATGCCAAAAGAGATATTAAAACAGGAAAAAGAAGATTATCTAAGTCTTATGTATGAAATGAAACGAAAAGAGAACCAGATTGTAAAATCCGACTTATCTAGGGAACTTGAAGTGCCGTTATCAAGAGTTACCAGAGTCACAGATGGATTGTTAGAAGAAGGATATCTGTTAAAGGACGAAGGAAGAAGACTGTTTTTAACACCAATGGGATTATCCAAAGGGCAGCAATGTCTGGAAAGAAAACGATGCCTTACAGAGTTCCTGCGTCTGGTTTCTGGTGTTGATGGAAGCATTGCAAAAGAAAATGCATGTGCGATCGAACATGTTCTGGATGAACGCATTTTAACCGGAATCCGTATGTTTATGGAAAACCGTCATACATATTCATATATGACTAGAGGAAATGATTTAAATCTGATGTTTCCAGAAGGAAAGAGGATCATGCCGATCGCATTTTTTGAAAAAGGAACATCACATCCAAGAATTCTTTCGAAAGAATACCAGCAGTTTGAGAAACGAGCGGAAGTAGCGATCAGCAAAGAAAGTTACTTGTATTTAAAACCGATAGATTCAGATCTGCTGAAAAAAGAAATTCGCTACTGTTATGGAAATCAATGGATGTATGCAAAAAAAGAAAGTGGAAAATTTGGAATTTTGACAGAGGCATTGGACTGTACGATTCGAAGAAACGACAAATTATCCGAAGGAATTGTAGAAATAGTAGTGTGTGATCAGCATGAAGAAGAGATTAAAGAAGAATCGGTTCGTATTTTAACCGTATCATTAATTTAGGAGTTTGGTAATGTGTGATAAAACAATGGAAAATTATAAACCGAATATGTTTCAGTTACAATGCTTAAAAGCATTAGAGATACAGATTGAGGAAGGAAAAGGATACAACGAAGCAGAGATAGGAAGAAAGATGCAGGTAAACAGATCAACAATCTCTCGATGCTTCAAAAGATACCGAGAAGAAGGATTCCTGGAAGATAAAGGATTTACCAGAAAAGGAGCGGAATTCTTAGAATATTACAAAATGATCGAATCAGATCTTTACCATTACTTTGCATCTATCGGAATTAACGAACAACAGCAAAGACAGGCAGTTACAGGAATGTTTGATACAGCAGATATCGATACGATCCAGAAATTATGCCAGAAAGAGAAAATGCATCTAAGGTATGAAAGTATCGGAAAAAATGAAAGTAAAGAAATTACCAAGTTAACCTACGAACAATTATGCAATAGTTTAAAAAAAGGCATATATCAAGTCGCATTTTCCATTTATCGACAAGGAAAAGACTGGCAAAGTCTTTCTATGGCAGACCAAGGATTTGAAAAACCAGCATATCTGCATTTAAAGGGGGATAAAAACTATTTAGAATTAGCCGTCAGAGAAATGAAAGCAATGACAAAAGGTGGAGCGATGCTGTCTGGACATATTCAGACAGTCAAATGTAGAAGCAGCAAAGACGTTTTAACAGATCTTCCGATCCAAGATAAGAAAATACAGATTCCATTTGAAGATTTTGAGTTCGAGCAGTTGTCAGAAACAGAAATCACCGGGCAGATTCAACTGTTTATGACAAGCAGCGTTGGGGAGAAGAGAATGCCAGAGAGTATGGCGACACTGATTTTGAAAATTTAAATTGTATAAGTTGAAGGTCATCGAGTATTTAGAGAAAAAATGAAAGATAGCATGTGAGCAACACGAATTCCATTGTTGCTCACATGCTATCTTTCTTTTATTTCTCCCCCATACAGGCAAGTCTACTCTACAAATTCCACAATTCAATCGTTTTCAGCAGTTTTTCTTTCGTATCCACATCAAGTTGCATGATCGTATTATAAAGTTTACGATCAAGCGCAGTTTCTGAATATTCCGGATCCAGAGTACCAACGAGAGAATCCAGAGAGCAGCCACAAAGCTTCGCATAATATGTTAAAATACGCAGAGACATAGCAGTACGGTTATTTTCTACATTGCTGATATAACCAGGCGTTACACCAAGAGCTTCAGCAACTTGATTTTGTGTTAAACCCATTTTTTGACGGATATGTTTGATATGAGTACCATAATTTTCAGAGTTCATATGATAGAGTCCTTTCTATATTACTTATAACAAAATTATATAATAAATGATGATGAAAATGTAGCTACTAATAGAATAGAATCTGTGGAATGGATATAAATGGAATAATGAGGAATAATAAGGCTGAAAGCTGCTTTACATCAACACCTAGGAATGAAGCAAGAAAGCAATTGAGAATCATTATCAATTACTGACCATATGTTGCAGTGATGCAACAAGATGGACGAAATGAATATGATGTATCGGAAAGATATTGTCATTTTTAAAGAGAAATAGTAAAACATCTTTTGGTTGAACATAAGAATACAATATGGTAAAAATAAAACAGAACATGAACCTTCGGTGAGTGTAAAATAATAGCTAACAAAAAGAAAAAGAATCTAAGAGTGCGATCTTGGGTTCTTTTTCTTTTTTATCTACAATGGAAAAATAACAGATAAAAATTCAGATTTTTTGTCTGTATCAAAAAAATAAAATGAGAAAAACTCTTATTAACAATAATTTTGTTGCATCAATGCAACTTCAGAAAAATTAAAAAAAGAACGTAAATATCAAGAAAGTGAAAATTTTGTGAATTTTTCACTTTCTTTTTTTGTTCTCTTTGAAAAATTTGTTGTGATTGACATGAAAATAATAGTTATGGTAAATATTAGTCAAAACTAACTTTAAAAATATTATAAATTGATTACAACAAGGGAGGAAAAGAGAAACTTATGAAAAATCGTTTTTTAGCATTATTAATCTGCGCGATTTTGGTATTTTCAATTATTCCATTTGGAAAAAACATAAAAGCATCACAGACAAATAATAATGCAAAACAAGTAAATACGCCAGAACAGATGGCTGCAGTTATGAGAGAAAAAGCAAATAATAATACAGCCAGAATGAAAGGAAAAATAACTCAATCTCAGGTCAATGAAACGATTAAACAAAAATTGATCGTAAAAACAAGAGATGAGATTGAAAATACTTATGGTGCTAACAGTGTGTACTACTACACAGTGGGAAATTACCAGATTTTGTTTTATGACTCTGCAGAAGAGGCAAAGAATGCATGTGAGAAGTTAAAAAAGGATCTTCCAGGAACAACAATATTTCAAGATATACCAATCACACTAAAAGAAGCAGCAAAAGATAATGGATCAGATGAAGTGGCGGCATACGATGGAATTAAAAAAATGGGAATGGATCAACTTAAGGAAGAAAAAGACAGTTGGAAAAATAAAAGTGCCAAAGTTGCCGTGATCGACAGTGGAATTAATGTGGATCATCAATGGTTTAAGAACAGGCTAGATCGAGAAAACAGTATAAATCTTGCGTTGGATGAAGGAAATGAAGATGATAAAACGAAGCCAGCATATAGTGATACAAAACAAGGACATGGAAGTCATGTCGCAGGGATCATTACGCAGGCAACACCAGAAGAAGTACAAGTCATGGCAATTCGAGTATTTAGTGCTCTTGGTACAGCATCCTATGCAACGATCACAAATGCGGTGGATTATGCAGTAGAACATAAAGCAGATATTATTAATATGAGTCTTGGATTTGAAATAATGTCAGGATTTGAAAATGATCAGATAACTCTAATGGATGAAGCGTTTGCAAGGGCATTTAAAGCAAATACAACAGTATGTGCTGCGTCAGGAAATGAATACACAGATACTTCTAAAAGTTATCCAGCGAGCAGTCCATGGACGATCGCAGTTGGATCATTTGAGCCAGATGCAAAAGGTAACCTGATTCGTTCAGATTTTGCCAATAATGGAGAACTACTTGATTTTGTTGCACCAGGAAGAAATATCTATAGTGCATGGATCAATGGAGAAGAATCAACCAATACGATAAGCGGGACTTCTATGGCAACACCCCATATGGCAGCGGCAGCAGCTTATGTCAAAATGAAACATCCAGATTATAATCAAAGGGATGTATATGCGGCGTTTAAAGATAATGCAGTAGATCTTGGGGAATCTGGAAAGGATACAGAGTTTGGATATGGATATGTACATTTGGAAAAATATAACACAAATGAAGCAGCAGAATCTAAAGACGGAAAAGAATACCAGGCAATCTCAGCCCCGGCACAAATAAATAAAACAATGAATGATTCAGGAAAATCATTTACAATTGACGCAAAAATAACAAGAGGAAACGGAAATCTCACGTATGAAACAACAAATGAGAAAATTGCTACGGTTAAAGATGGAAAAGTAACGATCGTTGGACGTGGAAAATGTAATATCGTGATCAAAGCATCCGAGACAAAAGAGTATAAAGAAACAGAAGAAAAAGTAACGATCAAGATTGATAAAGGTTATCAAAAGATCAAAGTTCCAGTTACCTCATATAAGAAATATGTTTCAGACAAAAACTTTAAGTTAGAAGCATATGTTGAAGCACCAGGAGATGGGAAAGTTGAATTTATTGCAAATGAAAATGATGTTGTAAAGGTAAGCAAGGATGGAGAAGTGACGATTCTTGGACCTGGAACAGCAAGAGTATACGCAGTGGCAACAGGAACAAACAACTTTAACAGAGATATCAGTGATGCGATTGTGATCACGGTAGAAGAAGATAAGAAATCAGATCCTGATATAAAAAACAATGTTGAAAATACAACAACAGCAATGCAAAATGCAACAACACCAGACACAACAACAGTGATTCAAAATACTTCAACAACGAACACAAAAATAGCCGTGCCAAGAGTCGTTGTAAAAAAACTAAAAGCAGGAAAAAAACAGATCAGATTAACATGGAAAAAACAATCCAAAGTATCAGGATATGAAATACGATATGCAACAAAAGCCAATATGAAAAAGGCGAAACGGATCAAAGTAAATGCCAAAACGGCAAGTAAAACGATCAAAAAATTAAAATCAAAGAAACGATATTATATTCAGATCAGAGCATATAAAACAAACGATCACAAAAAGATTTATGGAAATTGGAGTATAAAGAAAACATTAAAAACCAAATAACAGGAAGGAAAAGAAATGAGAAGAAAGAAGTTATATAGAGGATTGGCAGTTGCATTTTCAGCAATCCTTCTGGCAACGAGTAATCCAGCAACATTACAAAATGTTGCTGCAAAAGGAATTCATTTACAAAAAAAAGCAAAGGCAAAGATGATCCTGGAAGATCCGACGGAGAATGGAGCTTATACATTATCAATGACGATCAACAAAGAAGGAACATCTGAGGAATCAATGTTAAGCGGCTTTATTGATCCAAAGATTAAGGTTACTGTTCAGGATGGAAAGACATGGGTGACGATCCTCAGTACAACATATGCAGATATGATGTACGATATCACACTTGGAGATTCAGAAGGAAATTATAAGATATCAGAAAAAACTCCAGTAGGAGAAAAAAATTCTGCGGGAACTTATAATATGTATGAGTATAAGATTCAGATCAACAAATTGTCAGACATCGCAAAAATCGCAGTATTGGCAGAACCTATGGGAGGAAGCAGAGACAATATAGGAAATTATGAAAAATATACAAAAGCGGATATAGAAGATATGTCGATCGAGAGAGGATGGACAGGCTTTGAGGCCATTAAAGATCAAGATCAAAAACCAACAGGAAAAGAAGCACTGAATCAGGCGTTGATTGATTATGGACTGGATAAGAATAATGATGGAACTGTCACAAAAGAAGAAATTCAGCAATACAAAGGTGACAAGATGGAATTACAGAATTGCAATTTAAGTAATGAAGGATTGGAATTGCTCAAGTATCTTCCGGAGTCTGTGACAACCCTTGATCTTTCTTATAATAACATAACTGAGCTTCCATCAGATCTGTTGATGATGATGCCACAATTAGAAAATTTCTATATGGAAAATAGTAAACTTACGTCTATCCCAAAAGGATTCTTCAAGAGCAACACAAAACTTAACTGGATTGCATTGGATGGAAATGAGATTACAACATTAGAAGATGGAACATTCAAAGGACTAGATCAGCTGACGATATTAGGACTCGAAAACAATAAGATTTCAAAAGTAGATAAAAATGCCTTTGAAGGTATGAAAAAAATAGAACAGCTGAGTTTATATGGAAATAATCTCACAACATTAGAAGATGGAAGTCTCAAACCATTGGCAGGGTCATTAAAAATGTTGTTTTTACAGGAAAATAATATGGAAAGTCTTCCAAAAGCAGTAGAGGATTGTTCCTCATTGACGGAACTGCATGCATGGGATAATGGAATGAATGATATCAGCAAAGTTGATTTTTCAAAACTTCCGGAATTGACAGAATTAAACCTTATGCATAATGAGATAACACAGATTCCAGAAAATGCATTTGCAAAAAACACAAAACTTGATGGTTTGGATCTGTTTGATAATGACTTAACCTCTGTATCACCAGATATTCTTCCAAATGGAGTTAGTCTAAGGAAACTGGACCTTAAATTCAATAACATGCAGATCATAGATAAAAAGCTGATCAATAAAAGCCAGTCATATAATAAATTTTATCCACAGAAGTCCGCAATGGAATTAAGACTAGAGAAAAGCGGTGATCAAGAGATGAAATGGTCACAGCAGTTAAGTGCGTTGGATTTGATGTTCTGGTATGAAGAAACAAACGATGCAAAGAAAAAAGAACTTCAGTCAGTTGATGAATATAAAGAATATCTGAAAGAACAAGGATATGCAGAAGGTGACTTTACAAAGACATTAAAAGATCGGTCATATCAGTGGGATATCGTAACCAAAATTCAAAAGAAAGATGCAAATGGAAGATTTGTAACGATCGATCAAAGGATCAATGAAGGAAAAGCAGATGAAATGGATGGTTCTTTCAAATTTACAGAAGATGGAACCTATCGAGTTGTAAAAGATGTTTATGGTTACATGAGTTCTATGAGAAATTTCTTATTTGAAGCAAAATCCAATGAAGTAACAATTGAAAATAAGAAAGAAGACAAGAAGGAAGATAAAACAACAGCAACAACTTCAACTTCGCAAATAGCAACAATAAAGAAGAAAGAAACACAAATAGTAAAACCGTTAAGGGTTGTAAAGCTTAAAGTAAAAAAATCTTCAAAGAGATCTGTAAAAATAAGTTGGAAAAAGCAGAAAAATGTATCAGGTTATGAAGTTTACAGATCAACGAAGAAGAATAAATCATTTAAGAAGATCACAACATTGAAAAAAGCTGGAAAAGTAATTTATGTTAATAAAAAACTGAAGAAAGGAAAAACATATTATTACAAAGTACGTGCTTATAAAGTAGTATCTGGCAAAAAAGTATATGGAAAATTTTCAACGATCAAAAAAATTAAGTTCAAAAAATAATCTACAAAGGAGAAAACGATGAGAAAAAGAGTACTAACATATTCACTAGCACTAGCAATGGCAGTAGCAATGGCAGTTCCACAGACGGCAATCTTACCAACAGGTATTGTACAGGTAAAAGCAGCAGATACAGAAAATGGATTAAAAACAGGAGTTGCGCTCACAAAAGCAGAATGGGGACAAAACTGGTCAGGAACAGAAAATTATATTAAATTTACCGAAATGGATAAATATGCATCTACTTCTTCAGATTATTGCAGCAAGATCAATAAAGTTGTAGTGAACGACAAGGAATATCCAGTTTATGATGAAGAAGGAAAAGATAATTATTATTCAATGACATATTCTGATGGACTTTGTATATATATGGGATCAATCAAAGATGGCGAAAATACGATCATTGTTTCAGCAAATGGTTACAAAGATAAAAAGATCATTGTGAATGTCGACAAAACAGCAAAAACAGTAACTTTCGTTTCACAGAAAGATTTGGGATCAGGAGATGCAGTAATCGATAAAAGTGCGTTAAATAATATGATCACAGCAGCAAAAGCATATACGAAAGAATCGGCATCTGATGAAAAATGGAATGCATTCCAGGAAGCGATCAAAACAGCAGAAGATGTATATAATAATGAATCTGCAACTCAGGATCAGATCGATCAGGCAGTTGCTGCATTAAGGGAAGCAATTGACACGTTTAAAAAAGAAGATCCAACATTAAATCCAACAGAAGATGGTGTATATACAGTTACACTTAAAGCAACAAAACAAGGAAGCAAGGAACCCTCTTCCTTAGGTGGATATTTTGAAGGAAAAGCAAAACTGACAGTAAAAGATGGAAAAATGAAATTATCCATGTTAAATATCTCCATGGCGAAATACTTACTTGACTTCACATTAGAGACAGATGGAACGTTTGCCAAAGCAACAAAAGAAGCATATGGGGATGCAAATAGTGATGGTTCTTATGATGCATATGAATATACAATGAGCATTAAAGATCTGAGCAAAATACATACAGCGGCAGCTTTAGTATCCGTTATGGGATCTGAATCTGATAAAGGTAACTATGACAAATATATGAAAGCGGATATCACATTCACATCTTTGGAAAAAGGATGGAAAGGATATGATAAAAAAGATGCGAACCAGACCCTGGTTGATGCATTGATCGAAGCAGGAGCTGATACGAACAATGATGGAGAAATTACCCAGGAAGAATTAGCAGCATTTAATGGAGACGAAGGAAGTCTGGATTTATCAAACAAGAATTTGAGTAATATCGATCTGTTAAAAGGTTTATCAGATAAGATTAAAGAATTGGATCTTTCAGGAAATAAGATCACAGAAATTCCAGAGGGATTTTTTGATAATATGACAAATCTTGAGTATGTAGATTTGAATTCAAATCATATAAAAGCTCTTCCAGAAAATACGTTTAAAAATACAAAAAAATTGAATTGGATCAATATAAGAGCAAATAATCTGACGGAGATTAAGAAAGATACACTGTCAGGATTGGATAAATTAGTATATCTTGAACTGGATAATAATAGTATCACGTCTGTAGAGGCTGGGGCACTGGATGGAGATACAAGTCTAAAGCAGCTATCCATTTCAGGAAATGAATTAAATGCATTACCAGATCATCTCTTAGATGATGCTGGAGATACGATTAATTTTATTGAATTATCCAATAACGAGTTTGTAAAACTTCCAAACTGTATCAATGCAGCAACAAAGAAATTACGAAAGATCAGTGCATTCAATAATGCATTAGAAGACATTTCGAATATTGATTTTACAAAGATGTCAAATCTTGAGGAGGTTAATTTCTACAAGAACTATATTGCTCAAGTGCCAGATGGAACATTTGCAAAGAATAAAAAACTATATTCTGTAGATTTCCATGATAATCAGATCTCCAATATTACAGAGAAGGCATTTCCTGAAACATTTGAAAACGATTATGATGGAGTACTTCACAAGCTTGATCTTACGTTAAATAATATCAAAGTTGTGGATCCGGCAGTGATGAAAAAATCAGACACAGCAATCAATAAATTTTATCCACAGAAGAACGCGATGAATCTGGAACTAAAGGAGGATAACGGTCAGAAGATTAGTTGGAGCCAGGATTTAAGTGTATTAGATCTTGCATTCTGGTTTGATAAGACAGCAAGTGACAAAGCCAGAGAAATAGAAACGGTTGAAGATTATAAAGATATGCTGGAGCAGAACGGATGGAAAGATAAAAATATCGCAGAAGTTATGGATGAAAAATATGACTGGGATATTATTACAGAAGTTCAGAAAAAGAATGCAGATGGTACATGGGAGACAGTTAAAGAAGATACAGAAACTGATCAGGCAGAAGAATTAAAAGGAAACTTTAGTGTATCAAATCTGGGAACATACAGAATAAAGAAAGTCTTAAATGCGACATTAAATGGAACAAAACAATACCGTTTTACTGTATATTCAAACGAATTAGCAGTATCTAAAAACGATGATAAAAAACCATCAAATACAACAGCCGAACAGAAACCATCAAGTGCAACAACTGAACAAAAGCCATCGGATACAACAACGACACAAAAATTATCAACGACAACAGTGAAAGATATTCTTAAGAAAGTGTCAAAGATCAATCTGCAAAATCTGAAAAAACGTAAGGTGCGTATTACATGGAAGAAAGTAAAGAATGCAGATGGATATCAAGTTTATCGAGCAACAAAGAAAAACGGAAAATATAAGCTTGTTAAGGTAGTAAAAGGTAATAAAAAAGTAAGTTACACAAATACAAAGTTAAAGAAAAATAAAAAATATTACTACAAAGTTCGTGCTTATCGTACAGTTAAAGGTAAGAAAGTATATGGTGCATTCTCCTCAAAGAAAAGCATATTGATCAAAAAATAAATGAGAAGAATTATCAATAAAACACAAGGGGTTGCACGCCTGCAACACCTTGTGTTTTATTGATAAATGGCAGAAACACGTGTTTTTTTAAGAAATTTTAAATTTAAAATATCAGATATGAACGATTTTGAAAAACTTGTTTTCGTTGACGGAGAATATTGATGCATGATAAAAAAGAAGTGAGTTAATTAAAACTAACCGATAATGCCTATAAATTAAGAGAAGGAGAGATTATGAGAAAAACTAAATATCATATAAAGAAAAAAATCATGCCATTATTGTTAGCTGTTGCAATGGCTGGAACAGCGACACCCATATATGTAGCACATCCAGCAATTGTAAAGGCAGCAGTGTCTAATGCATTTGGAACAAACAAAATAAGTTTGTCAGCTGGTTCTTATACAGTTCCAGTGTCGTTAAAAAAAGCAGATAATGTTGAACAGAATTCAATGGCGGCCGGGGCTGTAGGTAAAAATGCAACATTAGAAGTAGCAGAAGATGGAACAGCAAGTTTAGAAGTTGAATTAAAAGCATTAAATCTTTATGGAATGACAGGTGCAGCAAAGGATTTAAAAGTTTATCAGGGAAATGATATAAAATCAGAAACAAAAGATGTGACTGTTGAGGAAACAGATGAAGCTGGTAATCCAACAAAGATTAAATTTACAATTTCAGAGAGTGTAAAGACAACCGATGGTATCTATCTTCATATGACGATCAGCCCAATGGGAATGGGAACAGATGCATTTTTAAAGGTTGATTATGCAAGTCTTAAGGGAAATGAAAACGTATCAGATGGAACAAAAGAAAATACGATTCATATTGCGCAGTTCGGTGGATACGATATTAAAACAACTGTTACATACAAAGATGGAAAAGTGACAGATCTTCAGATTAAAGGAGAAAATTTCGAAGGAAAATATGCTAAAGAAAATGAAAATATCTACCTTCCAAAAGCGATCAATAAAATCAAAGACCAGATACAAGGTCTAGATATCACAAATCAGAATTCCTTTGACAAAGTCGATACAGTATCTGGAGCAACGACAAGTGCTTCCGCGATTAAAAATGCAGTTATGGAATCTCTAGGATTAACATCAAAAGAGGAAGTTCTTGCACCAGCACCAGAAACAGTGGAAGAAGGTACTTATGGGATTCAGATGAAAAACATGACAAGTACAGTAGAACATAGCTTGTCTGCAGCAAATTCTGAGAATAAAGTAACAGCAACATTAAAGGTTGATAAAAATGGAAAGATGACATTATCATATCCAGTGGTTACAAAAGAAGCAATGGATGTATTAGCTTTTAATGGGTATTATAATGGATCAGATCTGACAAAAGAAGGATCCGAAGAAACAAAAGATGGTGAGAGTGTAACAACTGTAAATATGCCATTAACAGGTGATAAACCAGAATTAACTTACAAAGCAAACTTTAAAATGTATGTACCAGCAATGAGCAATTTAAGTGGTGAACATGGCGGAATTACATTTGATCATGGAAAATTTGATACAGATGCTCAGATCACATTATATTGGGATACATTAAAAGAAAAGAAAGACAAAGAAGTGCTTTCTGATGGAATCTACAAAGTAGATGCAAAGATGTTAAAAACAAATGGAAAAGATCTATCAATGGCAAATGATGCGATCGCACATAAAGTAAAGTTAACAGTAAAAGATGGAAAATATTATGTCACATTAAACTTAAAGGCAATGAATATTCCATTCGGTGGACAGACATTCCATGGATACTTAAATAAGATTCAGTACATTGAAAATGGAACAGAAAAAGACGTTACAGTTAATCAGGTTCAGAAAAACACGAATGGTGATATTGTATCCGATGAATTTGGAAGCAATTATCCTGATCTTGTAACATTCCCATTGACAGATGAAGCTGTAGAAACAGGAATCGCACCAATGCAGGTATTTATACCAATTATGGACAGCATTGCATCAGGAATGGGAACTCAGAAAATGAATCTTTCCTTAGATTTTACATCAGCCGTTAAAACAACAGCGGATGATAAAGATTTTAGCAGTGGAGATGTAACAGAAGAAGCACCAAAGAAAGAGGAACAAAAACCATCAACAACAGTTCAGAAGCCAACTGCAACAGTCCAGAAGCCAACTGCAACACAGACGACAACGACTGTGAAGTTAGCAGCAGTCACAGGTCTGAAAGTTAAGAATTCTTCCAAGAAAACGGTAACAGTAACATGGAAGAAAGTCAAAGGTGCAACAGGATATGTTGTATATCGTGCGACAAAGAAGAATGGTAAATACAAAGCAGTTAAGACGATCACAAAAGCTTCGACAACAAAATTTAAAAATAAGAAACTGAAGAAGAAAAAGACATATTATTATAAAGTCCGTGCAATTAAAAAAGCAGGAAAGAAAGTAACATACAGTAAATATTCAAAAGCAGTTTCTGTAAAAATAAAAAAGTAACAGGAAACATATGATAAAGCCGCTGTAAATCTACAGGGGCTTTATAGTCCCCATAAAAGAGTAGAAAAAAATCATGAAAAAAGCACAATATTTTCGTTTTATCAGCTGTGTCATTTCCGTTATATTATGCTGTCTGGCCGGTTTTGCATTTGTAGATCATAAGGCAGCAGCGGATGAAAAAATTATATTAGAAGATGGAACTTATACCATGCAAAGTTTCTTAAGAAGTGCCTCATCAGATCAGGCTTCTATGGGAAATGCGGGGATTGTTCAGCCAATACAATTGATCGTAAAGAATGGAACTTATACAGTAAGAGCAGAATGCAAGGCACTGAGTACAAAATTAGGAAAGCTTAATTTTACAGGATATCTTGCGCAGATGTCTTATTTTCCAAACTGGAAGACAACATCTGGAAAGATTGAGGCACCAGAAAATGAAACACCAATCCCAATAAATATAGAATCATATTTTGAAAATACATATGACAGCTATAATGATCCTAAGACAGGGACAGATTCTAGGGTAAAAGGAAAATTATATCCACATTATATGAGTTTTCCGGTAAATTATCAACAGGAAGAAATGTGGGTTCAGGTTTATGTACCTGTTATGGAAGCAATCAGCAAAGGGAGCGGTCTTCAATATGCAAGATTTCAATTTGACTGGAATACATTAAAGAAGGTGAGTGACGAGACGAAAATTGAGTCATCTGTTACAACGCAGCAAGACAAACAAACAACAACTACAGCAAAGGAAAGCCAAGTTAAGAAAACTGCAACAAGGAAATCAAAGCTAAATATAAAGAAATTAGAAGATGGGGTTTACAGTATTTCTGGCAAGATGTTAAAGACAGATAAGAAGACGGAGTCCATGGCAAATGAAGCAATCAATCACAAGATAAAACTCACAGTCAAAAATGGAAAATATGATATAACACTTGATTTTAAAGGATTGAATATTAGTTCAAGTTACGGCTATTTAAGCAAGATCAAATACTTTACGAATACTTATAAGATCGATCAATATAAGGTACCAACAGGTTCGTTAAAAAATGTAACCGTGGATTCTTATCAAAAAGACACAAAAGGAAAGAAAGTCAGAGATTCTTATGGAAGTGATTACCCAGACCAGGTAACATTTCCATTGATATCAAAAGCAAAAAATGACGGATATGTGCCATTACAAGTGTTTGTTCCGATCATGGATGCGATCAGTCCGGGAAGTGGTACACAGGCGGTATATCTGAAATTAGACCTTAATTCTATAAAGGCAGTAAAAAATTCAAAGGAATTTGTATCAAATGATAAAAATACAGAAAAAAGTAGTACTACAATGACAACAAATTCTTCAAATACTTCTTCAGCAGGAAGCCATGAGAAAGTTACGATTCAAAGTTCAAAATTACCAGAGACAACACAATCCAATGTACAGGGACAATCAGCTGTGGAAGAAAAAAGTTTTAATACTGATCAGGTTTCAACATCAACAAACAGTGGAAGTCAGACATTACAGGAAAATGAGGAAGAAACACCGATCATAGTACCATCGATCATGAGTGTATTACTTTCTATTCTAGGTATAGTTTATAAAGTGAAGAGCAGGGGATTATAAAAATGAAAAAACATATTGTTCAATTAAAAAACTGGATATTGATTCTAGTGGCGCTCTTGTCTTTTGGGGGTCTTTCAAAAGATGTAAAAGCAGCATCAGGAAATGTCTACAGTTGTCAGATTGCAAGAACATATCAGCATCCCGTGACTGGAAAAGTAGAAGATTCTGGAGGAAGTTCATCGAAAGCAACTGGGCAGGGAATGGTCGAAGGAGCAATATCATCCAAAGGATTATTAGAGGTAACAGACGCTGGAGATTATTATCTGACATTTCGTATAAGCCTTGTAGATTATACATCTAATCTGGGTTTTTCCGTGCAGAAACGAGGAGAATCAAGATTTCAAACACAATCTGTAACACAGACAGCGACAGGAAAAGATAATAATGGAACAACAAAAGATTTAAGGATCAAACTTTCATCCCAAGACAGCATCATCCGCTGTTCCATGTACGTAAAACCAATGGGAAGAAATGTCATTTTTTATTTCTATCCAGGTAATTACACCACAGGAAATTCCGTAGGCATGAAAGCGTTGATGGTTACAACATCATCTTCTGATGCGCAGACATCAAACAATAACCAGACACAGACAACAGCTGACACAAATAATACAGCCAGTCAGCAGACAACAACCGCATCCCAAGGAGCTGACACACAAAGCAGTGACGATTCCTTAAGCAACGCCCAGGGACTGAGTTTATCTACGGCACCGAAGACGACCACAAAGAAGAAAACATCTTCTGAAAAGTCTGTGGGAACATGGATTTTGATCTTAACGGTTTCTATGACATTTTCAGGATTGGTCTTACTTGGAGTGGCAGCGACGATCGTTTACTATTACCGCAAAAACTGGGATAAATGGGGTGGTGATCAGGATGAATATGATGAGATTTACAACGATGAAAACTAAATTAAGAAAATATCCGAGCATTTTTTTGATCCTGTTGCTTGCAATTTCCTCTTGTTTCCTGACAGGTTGTGTAAACCAGCATCCAAAAGACAGCAAAAAGAGCAGTCAGGGAGAGAGCGTGGAAACTATGCTTGAGATCACAGATCCAAAGGAAAAACAAGCAGTGTTAAATGCAAAGGCGAAAGTCAAAGCATTGTCAGGCAATCCAAGGATCGTCGCAACATCTCCGGCTGTTGCAGATATTTGTGACAAGCTGGATCTTGATCTTGTCGGTGTACCAAAGAGCAGTGTTTCCAAAATTCCATCAAGATACAAAAAGGTAAAGAAAGTCGGACTTGCCATGAGTCCCGATATGGAAATCGTATCTTCTTTAAATCCTGATTGGATCTTAGCTCCTTCTTCTCTGGAAACTGACTTAAAACCAAAGTTTGAAGAACTGAAGAATACGGAGTATGCATTCTTAAATCTAAGAAGTGTGCAGGGAATGTACCGTTCGGTTCAGGAATTAGGGGAAATCTTTGGGAAGCAGCAGGAAGCCGAGAAGATGACCAAAGAGTTTACAACATTTTATAAAAGTTATACAAAACGAAATAAAAATAAAAAACATCCCAAAGTTCTCGTACTGATGGGACTTCCAGGAAGTTATGTCATTGCGACAGAGAATTCCTATGTTGGAAGTCTGGTCAAACTTGCTGGTGGTGAAAATGTTTACCAGAATACGGATCAGGAGTTTTTAACAGTCAATACTGAGGATATGAAGAAGAAAGAACCAGATATCATCGTCCGTGCGGCACATGCACTTCCAGATCAGGTGACAAAAATGTTTAACGAAGACTTTGAAACTAACGATATCTGGAAACATTTTGATGCTGTGAAGAACAAACGGGTTTATGACCTGACATATGAATACTTTGGAATGAGTGCAAACTTCAAATATAAGAAAGCATTAAGTGAATTAGAAAAAGATTTTTATCAGAATACAAAAGGAACACAGGAGGTGAAAGAATAAATGTTTTTCAAGAAGGTAAAAAAAGCAGACCTTGAAGCAGTTAGTTCGAGGAATGCCGATCAGGAGAGGCAGGAAAATAAAATGATGCGAGCATGGATTTCCTTTGGGGTTGTCATTATATTGTTAATTCTTTTATTCTTTGCCTCTATTAATATCGGAAGTCTGAAAGTTGGATTTGGGGAGCTCCTTTCTGGTCTGTTTGTCAAATATAACAAAGACGTGGCAACGATCTATGATCTGCGTTTTCCACGAATCATCATTTCAATGTTAGCAGGAGCGGCCATTGCGGTTTCTGGTGTGTTATTCCAGGCGGTATTGAAAAATCCACTGGCAGATCCGGGAATTATCGGTATCTCAAGCGGGGCAAGTTTTACCGCTGTCATTATTACGGCATTTGCACCAACACTATATTTCTTCACACCGATCGCAGCATTTGCAGGTGGTGTGGTCGCATTTTTCATGGTGTATTGTTTGTCATGGAAGGGTGGCTTAAGTCCGATGAGAATTATCTTAACTGGTGTGGCAGTAAACAGCTTATTTACTGGGTTATCCAGTGCCTTAAATTCTATGTCCGGCGGGGACAGAACTGGTGTGGCAGCAATCGTTGAGGCGAATATCACACAGAAGACATGGGATGATGTCACAACATTGCTTCCATATGTGGTTGCAGGATTATTCCTTGCAATGTTATTTACACAGGAATGTAATCTGTTATCTCTGGAAGATAAAACCGCAAGAAGCTTGGGAGTGAATGTCAATGTCACAAGAATCGTGATCTCACTTGTTGCAGTCTTACTTGCAAGTATTTCCACAGCCGTTGCAGGTGCGATCAGCTTCCTTGGATTAATCGTTCCACATATCGGAAGAATTTTAGTCGGAAGCAACCATAAGATGCTGATCCCGTTTTCCGCATTTTTTGGGGCATTTACATTTTTGCTGGCAGACACGATCGGACGTACGATCGCAGCACCAAATGAAGTCAGTGCTGCCGTGATCATGAGTGTTGTCGGTGGTCCGTTCTTTATCTTACTATTAAGGAGGTCTGGAAGATATGGCAAATAAAGAAGAACTCCTTGCAAGATTACAAGAAGAGAAGCCAGCGATGGAAGTCAGGGACTTATCCTTTGCATATGGAAGCAATCAGATTCTAAAAGATATTTCCTTAATGATCAAAGAAGGTAAGATCACAACGATCATGGGAGCCAATGGATGTGGAAAATCAACACTGTTTTCTCTAATGACAAAGAATCTGAATCCAAACCGTGGAAAAGTTTTTCTGCATGGAAAGAATATCAAGAATTTAAAGTTAAATGAATTTGCAAGAAAAGTATCGATCGTTCATCAGTATAATCAGGCGGCCGATGATATCACCGTGGAACGACTGATCTCTTATGGTCGTACCCCTTATATGAAATTAATGGGCGGCAAAAGTGAGGAAGATGAGAAACTGATAGATCATGCGATCGAAGTGACAGGACTTGAGGAATTCAGGAACCGCGAGTTAAGTCAGCTTTCTGGTGGCCAGAGACAGCGAGTCTTTATCGCAATGGCACTGGCACAGAACACGAAGATCTTATTTCTTGATGAGCCAACGACGTATCTGGATATCCGTTATCAGTTGGATATTCTGCGACTAGTCAAGAAATTAAACAGGGAATACGGAATTACGATCGTGATGGTACTTCATGAGATCAATCAGGCCATTCATTTTTCTGATGAAGTCATTGGATTAAAAGACGGAAAAGTGTTGGTACAGGGAGATCCAAAGGATGTGATCACAACTGAAAGTATCAGTGAACTTTACGATGTTCATTTAAATGTAGCAGATATCGATGGACAGAAATTTGTTCTGACAGTATAGAATATTAATGAAAAGGAGATGAAAAATATGAGAAAAAATCCGATCCGATATGTGTGGATGGCACTTGGAATTTTATGTCTGGTGCTTGGGACGATAGGGGTTGTACTTCCAATTCTGCCGACGGTTCCATTTTACATGGCAACAGTGTTTTGCTTTGCAAAGGGCTCAAAAAGACTTCACGATTGGTTTTTAGGGACAAGTCTTTACAAGAAACACTTGGAAAGCTTTGCAAAAGAGAAAGCAATGACGAAGAAAACAAAGAGATCCATCATTGCGATGGTAACGATCTTAATGGCAATCGGTTTTATTATGATGAACAACGTACCGATCGGCCGTGTAGTTCTTGTGATCGTGTGGATTTTTCATTTCTTATATTTTGGATTGAAAGTAGAAACTGTCAAAGAAGAGAAAGCAAAGGAAATAATATATGTTATCTTTAGTAGTTAATGTATAGAATGTAAAAGA